>Ga0247814_10000633_pt1 | contig 26313 bp, 25 predicted proteins | sample UWRJL179409R1_FD_179947 | JGI IMG/M metagenome (GOLD analysis project Ga0247814, IMG submission 179947) | Plant litter microbial communities from Arlington Agricultural Research Station in Wisconsin, United States - UWRJ-L179-409R-1 | ecosystem: Environmental > Terrestrial > Plant litter >... | reverse complement strand
GCTTTGTTTTCGCTTTCGCAAAAAGACATTGACGATACACTTCAGGAAGATGATTCGAAAGGAAAAATTCTTTCTAAATTATTACAAAAACCTAAAAAATTATTAGCCACGCTTGTTGTGGTAAATAACTTTATTAATATAGGAGTCATTATTTTGTTCTTCTATATTGGTTCTGATTTGTTTTCGGCTATTAGTTCTCCATCATTAAAATTTATTCTGGAAGTTGTTTTTATCACTTTTTTGTTGCTGCTTTTTGGGGAAGTTTTGCCTAAAGTTTATGCAAGTAGAAACAGTGTTAAATTTGCTAAAAGCATTGCTTATCCTATTTCTTTTTTGAATTATTTTCTTTCGCCTATAAGTGTTCCTATGCGCTCGGTTACTATTTATTTGCATAATAAATTAGGGAAACAAAAGACTAGTTTTTCTGTTGGTCAATTATCGCAGGCATTAGAACTTACTGCTACCGATGAAACTTCAACAGGTGAGCAAAAAATACTGGAAGGAATTGTTTCATTTGGAAATACAGATACCAAGCAGGTTATGAGTCCGAGGATTGATGTTTTTGCATTGGAAATCACAGAATCTTTTAGCGAAATATGCACTAAAATTATAGAAAAAGGCTATTCGAGAATTCCTGTTTACCGCGATAATATTGACCATATTGAAGGAGTTTTGTTTGTGAAAGATTTGTTGCCTTATATTGATAAAGCAGAATTTGACTGGACGACTTTAATAAGAGAGCCGTTTTTTGTGCCCGAAAATAAAAAGTTAGATAATTTGCTTAAAGATTTTCAGTCCATGAAAAGTCATCTTGCTATTGTGGTGGATGAGTATGGTGGAACTTCGGGTCTGGTTTCATTAGAAGATGTAATCGAAGAAATTGTTGGCGATATAAGTGATGAATTTGATGATGAGGATATTAATTTTTCTCAGATAGATGATCGAAATTATCTTTTTGAAGGCAAAATAAACCTGAAAGATTTCTATAGAATTGTTGATATAAATGAAGAAGCTTTTGAAGAACAAAAAGGAGAAGCCGAAACTTTAGCAGGATTTATTCTGGAGATTTCAGGAAATTTCCCAATTAAGGGACAAAAAATCACTTTCGATAATTGTGTATTCACCATTGAGGTTGTGGATAAAAAACGTATCAAACAGATAAAAGTTACTATTGATGTTTAATTTAAAATGTGTTAATAAAAAACACAATTACAATACTGCGGTTTTTGTAATTGGTGTTTTGGGATTGTTGTTGTTTTCAAGTTGTAAAGATGAAGTGTTGCCAAAACCAGCGAGTTATTTACGATTGGATTACCCTGTGGCTGAATATGCGAATTTTGAAAACAAATGTCCTTTTACTTTTGAAATGAATTCAAAGGCAATTATAAAAGGAGAGAAAGATTGTGGTTTTACAATTTCTTATCCAAAGATGAAAGCTACTATTTATTTGACTTATAAACCAGTAAATAATAATTTGAATAGTTTGTTGCGCGATGCGCAGAAACTGACTTTTGAACACGTTATAAAAGCCGATGATATCTTAGAGCAGCCGTATTTGAATACAGAAAAAAAGGTGTACGGAATGTTTTATCAGGTAGATGGAAATGCGGCGACTAATTCGCAGTTTTATGTAACAGATAGTACGAGACATTTTATTACGGGTTCTGTTTATTTTTATGCAAAACCTAATTTTGATTCGATTATGCCAGCTGCGAGTTATATTAAAAATGATATGCAGCGTTTGATGGAAACTTTAACGTGGAAGTAATTCTTAAATACCAAAAATGCACCACAGTTTTTAACTAGAAAAACGATTAAGGAATTAATTTCTTAATCGTTTTTTTATTTGACGAAATTATTCAAAATGCCATTGTGGATTCTTAAAATAATTACTTTTGACCTAAATTAATCGGATATGGAATCAAAACAGTTGAAATGGATTTATTTATTGGTTCTTGCCTTGATTTGGGGAAGTTCGTTTATTTTGATAAAAAAGGGATTGTTAGGATTATCGGCAATTCAGGTTGGTTCATTACGAATTATTTTTGCTTCCTTTTTTCTGTTGATTATTGGTTTTAAAAGTTTAAAACTCATTTCCAAATTAAAATGGAAATACATTGCAATTACGGCTTTTTTTGGAACTTTTTGCCCTGCTTTTCTGTTTGCTCTTGCTCAAACGGAATTAGATAGTTCAGTAACTTCAATTTTGAATTCTTTAACGCCATTGAATACATTGGCAATAGGAGCGTTGTTTTTTGGAATTGGTTTCCAAAGAAAACAACTTTTTGGTGTACTAATAGGACTTTTGGGAAGTTTGCTTTTGGTTTACAATGGAGCTGTTAATAATCCGGAACAGAACTACTATTACACTTTATTGGTTATCCTTGCTTCTTTTTGTTATGCTACCAATGTCAATTTGATAAAGAAATATTTGTTCGATTTGACTCCGGTAAGTATAACTACAGGAAATTTTGTTGTGCTTTTGATTCCTGCTATACTGATTTTAATTTTCTCAGGTTTTCCAGAACAAATTCATTTAGCTAAAACGCAACATGCCGTTTGTTTTATTTTAATTCTGGGGATTTTAGGTACAGGAGTTGCTAATATTTTGTTCTTTAAATTAATCCAGATTGGTTCTCCAGTTTTTGCTGCCTCAGTGACTTATTTAATTCCTGTTGTGGCTTTCTTTTGGGGATTATTGGATAACGAAATACTAACGCCTGTTCAGTTTTTTGGTGCTTTTATTATATTGATAGGAGTGTATTTGAGTGCCAGAAAGTAAGTAGTTGTGGGTTATGAATTAAACTTCGTAAACTTCTAACGCTTAACTCATAACCCATAACATCTTTCTGATATTTAGAATTTAGGTTTTTCAACAGGATTCCCGTATTTGTCAAAATAAGAAATAGGAATGTTGAGTTTTTCTAATCCTGGAATCACTTCACTGCCTTTGCCGACTATGATTATTCGCGAATTGTCAATTAAGAAATATTTGTTGGCTGCAGCCAATACATCTTCTTTTGTAACAGCAGTGATGGTTTTAATGTAATTTTCGTAAAAATCAGCTGGTAAATCTTCGGTTTCAATGTTTAGTGCGTATCGGGCCACTGATTCTGGTTTTTCAGCCTTCATTACAAAACGACCAATATATCCCGCTTTTGCGTTGTCTAGTTGCTCAGTGGTTACTTTTTCGGTTCTTATTTTTTTGATTTCTTTTATGAATTCTACAACTGCGCTATCGGTTACATTATTTTTTACGGCTGATGACGATCTTATGCTGGTTACATATTTCCCGGCTCCAATGTTAGTGCTTGCGCCATACGTCCATCCGTGAACTTCTCTTAAATTCATGTTGAGATAGCTGTTGAAACCTCCACCCAATATGTAACTTGCAATTACCGCAGGAAAGAAATCCTTGTCGTTCATTTTTAATTTATAGGTGTTCACCAATGAAATTTCAGACTGAACGGCATTAGGTACATCAATAAAATTAATTTGAGTTGTTGCTACGTTTTCAGGATCAGGATAAACGGTTTTGCTGGTTGTAGTTTTTTTCCAGGAATTAAAAAGTTTTTCAATAAGCGGTTTGATTTCGTTGTACTTAACATCTCCAACGATTGCCAGATATGCATTTTGAGGAACAAAATTAGTTTTGTAATTTTTTATAACATCTTCTAGTGTAATTTTAGATAAGCTTTCTTCGGTAATGAATTCGCCCGAAGGATGATTTTTTCCGTAAGACAACGCATTGACTAATCTATTGGCAATTGCGGAAACGCTTTTTTCTTGCGAACGTAATCCTTCAATTGCTTTTGCTTTTTCTTTGTCTAGTTCTTCTTGTGTGAATTTTGGATCCAAAGCTCCGTAAGCTAAAAGTTCTAGTGTGCGTTTTGAAAATTTAGAAAGCGAACTTGCGTAAGCACCATTGGAACTAAAAGAAATATTGGCTCCCATGAAATCAATTTCTTCATTGAAGTCTTCTTTAGAGATTTTGCTGCTGCCGTTTCCTATCAGGTTGCTGCATAATTCGTCAACTCCTTTTTTTTCTCCTTCAGCAAAAGGCGGATTGTCAATAGTAAGGTTGAAATTTACTTTGGGTAATTTATGATTTTCAACAATCATTACCTTGAGTCCGTTTGATAATGTGAAACTTTGTGGTTTTTTTATGTTAACAACAGGTGGTTTTCCAGCTGTAGGTTGTTTGCGTTCTTGTGCTTGCATGATTGCGGTTACTAAAATTAGAATGAATAAGATGCTTGATTTTTTCATGATTCGAAATGGCTTAGTTTTCGTTCTTTTCAGGAGTAGGAATATAATCCAATATCAGGCGTTGATTTGGATTTAGGTATTTTTTAGCAACAGCTCTGATTTCTTCTCTGGTAATGGAATGATAAATACCAATGTCAGTATTAATTAAGCTAATATCGCCGTAGAGTAGGTAGTATTTTGCTAAGTTTTCTGCTATTCCTTCTACGCTTGAATTTTCATTTACGAATTGATTTTCAAATTGATTCTGTAATTTTTGATAATCTTTCTCTGAAATCAAGTCGGTTTGGATCTTAATAATTTCTTCGTCAATTTCTTTTAGTAAATCTTCGTTGGTGAAATTTGTCATTGGTAAACCGTACAGAATGTACATTCCATAATCTTCCTGATTGAAACCAACGGCGCCAATTTGTAATGCTTTCTTCTGGTCGTCAACTATTTTTTTGTATAGTTTTGAACTTTTTCCATCACTTAAGTAGGATGAAATAAAATCCAAAACACGAGCATCTCTGGTTTTCATGGATGGCGTGCGGTAAGCGGTAACCAACATCGGAATTTGGATGTTTGGATCAATGTGAGTGGCTTTGATGGTTTCGGTTATTGGTTTTTCAACAAATGTTTCTCTTTTTATTTCAGCTCCTTTTTTAATTGGGCCAAAATAATTCTGAATCCATTCTTTGGCTTGTTTTTGTTCGAAATCACCTGCAACTACTAAAACCGCATTGTTTGGGATATAGAATTTTTCGTTAAAAGCTTTAAAGTCTTCCAGTTTTGCTGAATTTAAATGTTCGGTAGACCCAATGGTTGTCCAGCGATATGGATGATTGATGAATAGATTTTCTTTAACGGCTTGAATTATTTTTCCATAAGGCTGATTGTCATAACGCGAATTTTTCTCTTCCTTAATAACTTCTTTTTGAGTATCGACTCCAATTTGGTTAATAACCGGATGCATCAGTCTTTCGGATTCCATCCAAAGTGCTAATTCCAAATTATTAGAAGGGAAAACTTCGTAATAATAGGTTCGGTCGTCTGAAGTATTGGCGTTGTTTACTCCGCCATTAGCCGTTACAATATTAAACCATTCGCCTCTTTTTATGTTTTTGGTACCTTCGAACAATAGATGTTCAAAAAAATGGGCGAAACCAGTTTTATTTGGGTTTTCGTCTTTGGAACCTACGTGATACATCACCGAAGTAATTACTACAGGAGCGCTATTGTCTTGGTGTAAGATTACATGCATGCCGTTATCTAAATCATATTCTTCGAAATTTATTTTTTGAGCTGTGGCGACACCGCCAAGTAAAAGTGCAGTACTAATTGCCATTATTGTTTTTTTCATATAAGATTAGTAAAAAATAAAGTTGCAATACTTAAAAGATAATATTGTTACTCCAAAAATACTTTTTTTTAATCATGATTTAGTAAAGGGCTGTTTTTTTAATAAAAAAATAAGTTGAGATTCAGTTTCTAATGTCTTGAAAATAAAGCGAAAGTAAGAAGAAATATTTTTTTAAATTTAGGGATTGCGTGATAAAATAATTATTGTATATTTGCAACCTTAAAAATCAATAAATCAATTTGGTATGTATGCAATCGTAGAGATAGCAGGGCAACAATTTAAAGTAAGCAAAGACTTAAAGGTTTATGTTCACCGTTTGTCTAACGAAGAAGGATCAAAAGTTTCTTTTGATAAAGTTCTTTTATTAGATGACAATGGGAATGTAACTTTGGGCGCCCCAGCTATAGAAGGTGCTTCAGTAGAAGCTAAAGTGTTACAACACTTAAAAGGAGATAAAGTTATCGTTTTCAAAAAGAAAAGAAGAAAAGGATACAAAAAGAGAAATGGTCACAGACAATATCTTACTCAAATTGTAATTGAAGGTATTACTGCAGCAGGTGCTAAAAAAGCGGCTACTAAAAAAGCAGCAGTTGAAGCAACTACAGAAGAAGTTGAAGCTCCAAAGAAAAAGGTAGCTAAAGCTAAAAAAGAAGATACTCAAGAATAATAACAATATTAAAACTAAAACATCATGGCTCACAAGAAAGGTGTCGGTAGTTCTAAGAATGGTAGAGAATCAGAATCAAAACGTTTAGGTGTTAAGATTTTTGGAGGACAAGCTGCTATCGCAGGGAACATCATCGTAAGACAAAGAGGTTCAAAACACAATCCAGGTGAAAATGTTTACATCAGTAAAGATCACACCCTACACGCAAGAGTAGACGGAGTTGTTAAGTTCCAAAAGAAAAGAGATAACAAATCATACGTTTCAATCCTTCCATTTGAAGTAGAAGCATAATTGATTGATCTCAATTTATTAAAAACCCGTTTCGATTTGTTTCGAAACGGGTTTTTTTATGTTTAAAAGTTATTTAAATATCTTATTGGTTTGATCCAGTCGAGGTCACAAAGGTGAAGAGATATATTTACAATGAGAGTGTTTATAAAGCTTGTAAATCATTTAAAAAAGAACATAAATAACAAATCCCCTTACTCCAGAAAGTAAGGGGATTTGTTGTCTAAAAGTGAATTAATAATTAGGGTTTGATTAATCCATTGGACCTCCAGGTCTGCCGCCGCCAAAACCTTCTGGACGTTCTCTGTCCATTCCGCCGCCCATGTTTCTATTTCTTCCACCTGGGGCTTTTCCAGCAAAATTTTTGATGTTGTATGTTAATGAGAACATTGCATAACGTTTTAAAACAGTGTTTTCGTTATCGCTAACCGATGTAGTCGAAATGCTTCGGGTAATACTTTGGTTTTGGTTTAAAAGATCATACACTTTTACTTTGGCAATAAATGCTTTGTTTAAGAAAGTATAAGACAAACTCGTATTCCATAAGTAAAAACTTTGATTAATGGAGTTGTAAGTGTATCCAAAATCGTTACCCCAAATCCAGTTTTTAGGCCAGTAGCTTGTAGTTTGAAGGTTAAGTCTATGAACCACATTAGATCTTGCATCAAGTGAGCTAATGTCATACGTTGTTTCGTTATAGGAAAAATTATAAGAAGGAGCAATAGTGAAAAACTCACCATAATCATAATTAAGATATACTCTTGGAGATATACCCAGAGATTTTGCACCATATAATGCGCCATCAATTAGACCTTTGGAGAAAGAATGGTTTGCGTTTAATCCCAATCCATAACGTAATAAATTAGATTCTTGCTTTATAGATTTGCTCCAGTTACCACCTACGGATATATTGTAGGTTCCGGAAACATTTTCGTAAGAAGATCTTCTACTATTGTCATCATTATAAATAACAGAAGAAATAACATCATTGTTATAAAAATTGCTATTAATGTATAAAGCATAACCTGAGCGGGTACGGAAATCAAAGTTTCTATAGTTAATATTGGCACTATGAGTTTCTCTAGGTAATAAATTTGGATTTCCTACAATAGTGTCTAGAACATTAGATAAATTCGTTAAAAGCAATTGGTTTGCTGATGGTAGTGAAAGATTGTAGTTATACCTCGCAGTTACAAATTTAGAGCGATCTACTTTATATCTAATTTGTGCACTTCCGCTAGGTAAAACGTGTTTTTTGTTTAAATCAGTTGATTCTCCTAAATATTTAAAATTATTATCGAATTGTAAAATAGATGTTGATGAGTTGACGTCGAAAGTGAAATTGTTTTTTTCAATTCGAAAACCAGCCTTTGGGGCAATACTATTTTGTTTTGAACTAATGTAAGTGGTTTGTAGTTCATTTAAGTCATTATAATTTCCGTTACTACCATCAAAGGTTTTGTTGTCGGTTATAGAATTTTGGAAATTATATTCTACACCTACTTTAAAGCGAATAGAATCAGTTACAGGCTCAGTATATTCGATTTCAGCAGAATAAGAATCATTAATACCGTTATTTCTAACATTTTGATTTCTATTAATGCTAGTTTGTTCTATCGTGTTATCATCTAGTAATTTGTAGCTATTAGTAAGTGATTCAACTAGATTATTTGAATTTGAGTTTGAATTACTGTTGTTAAATACAAAACTTAAATTTCTGGCTCTCTTTTCAAATGATTTGTTGAAGTTAATGGAGTTGCTAAAACTATTAGATTCGTTTCGGTTATTTGACTTTGAACGTGCATCATTTACTAAGAGATCATTGTCTATATTAGTAGTGCTGCTATTTGATTCTGAATTGTTATCTGATTCTGATTTATTGAATCTTGGTGCAACAAATAAACGTATTGTTGGAGATATCTTGTATTCTAATTCCAGATTGGCTTTATGGTTAGTGTTGTTATTGTCAGTTTTTGACTCAGAAACAGAGTTAAAGTTTCCGTTAGGTCTAAAATTAGTAGAATTAGATTTGTTCAAATTCTCTGTTTTAGTATCTGAATAATTATAACTCGCATTGGTTTGAAAGTCTTTAAATAATTCGTCTGAATAATTAAATCCAAATAAATTAGACGTTGTAATTCCGTTAGCCTGCCCTCTATTTACAGCTCCTGGAGAGTTTCTACCACCTCCCATGTTATCAAAAACTTCATCTTGAGAAAATCCTTGAGCATTGATGTTGTTTGAAGATCCTAATAAACTTATTTTTCTATTTTTTTTGAAAAAGTTTACTAAAAAACTAGATTCATAACGATCATCTGTACCATATCCAGCAAGAAATTTACCAAAATATCCTTTATTCTTATCTTCGTCGATGGTTAAGTTGATACTTGCATTGTCTGAAGCAGCCTGATCTTTAGAGTATTCTTCTTTTTTAGTTTTAAAATCAGATACCTGAATTTTATTGATTATATCTGCCGGAAGGTTTTTTAAAGCCATAGCACCATCGCGGTCAAAGAAAGGTTTTCCGTTTACTAAAACTTGTGTTACTTCTTTACCATTGGCAGTAATTTTACCATCGCTGTCTACTTCGAGTCCGGGAAGTTGTTTTAGAAGAGTTTCTACGTTGGAATCAGGACGTACTTTAAATAACGAAGCGTTGTATTCAATGGTGTCATTTTTAACACGGATAGGTGGAGCTTCACCTTTAACAGTGACTTCGTTAAGTGTGTTTACAGATTCGGCAAGATAAATGTTGCTAAAATCTTTATTGGCAGTAAGATCTTTTTGTTCTTCAGTGAAAGTTTCAAATCCTATATAAGTAACTTTCAAAAATACAGGTTTGTCATTTTTTTTAACGGCGAAGTTGAAATCACCATTTTTATCCGTTAAGGTGTATTCTAATATTGTAGAGTCTTTTACAGTTGTAATATACACTGTAGCTGATTCCAATGGAAGTTGGGTATTAATGTTAAGTACTTTTCCTTTTAATGTATAGCTGTTTTGCGCGGTAGCATAAAAAGAAAACGTAAGAACGAATAGAAATGATAAATATTTACACATGATGATTTTGGTTAAACTTAACATAAGATGTTAATTAAAAGAAAAGGTTTAATTAAGAAGTGTAAAATTTATATTTATTTTTTGGTTGTAATAAATAAGGATTATGAAAAAACAAAAACCCTCACATTGCTGTAAGGGTTTCTATCTTAATGCTTAGTACTAAAATCTTAATACTAATATCTGTAATATTCTGGTTTGAATGGACCTTTAACGTCAACACCAATATAAGCAGCCTGATCGTCACGTAAAGTTTCCAATTCAACTCCTAATTTAGCAAGGTGCAAAGCAGCTACTTTTTCATCTAAATGTTTTGGCAACATATAAACGTCATTGTTGTAAGCAGCGCTGTTTTTCCATAATTCGATTTGAGCCAAAGTCTGGTTAGTGAATGAGTTACTCATTACAAAACTTGGGTGACCTGTAGCACAACCAAGGTTTACCAAACGACCTTCTGCAAGGATAATGATATCTTTTCCTGCAATAGTATATTTGTCAACTTGTGGTTTGATTTCGATTTTAGATGCACCGTGATTTTTGTTTAACCAAGCCATATCAATTTCGTTGTCAAAGTGTCCGATGTTACAAACAACAGTTTTGTCTTTCATTTGCTCGAAGTGCTCGCCAAGAACGATATCTTTATTTCCTGTAGTTGTAATGATGATATCAGCAGTAGCAATTACAGTGTTTAATTTCTTCACTTCATAACCGTCCATTGCAGCTTGTAAAGCACAAATTGGGTCAATTTCAGTAACTGTTACAATAGATCCGGCACCTCTGAAAGAAGCAGCAGTTCCTTTTCCAACATCACCGTATCCACAAACGATAACTCTTTTTCCAGCTAACATTAAGTCAGTTGCACGGCGTACAGCATCTACAGCAGATTCTTTACAACCGTATTTGTTGTCAAATTTAGATTTAGTAACAGAATCGTTAATGTTGATTGCAGGCATTGGCAAAGTTCCAGCTTTTACTCTTTCGTAAAGTCTGTGAACGCCAGTTGTAGTTTCTTCAGACAATCCTTTGATTCCAGGAACCAATTCTGGGAAACGGTCAATAACCATATTAGTTAAATCTCCACCGTCATCAAGAATCATGTTCAATGGTTTTCTGTCTTCACCAAAGAATAAAGTTTGCTCAATACACCAGTCAAAAGACTCTTCATCAAGACCTTTCCAAGCATAAACTGAAATTCCAGCAGCAGCAATTGCAGCAGCAGCCTGATCCTGAGTAGAGAAAATGTTACAAGAAGACCAAGTAACTTCAGCACCAAGAGCAATTAAAGTTTCAATCAAAACTGCAGTTTGAATTGTCATGTGTAAACATCCAGCAATACGAGCACCTTTTAATGGTTGCTCATCTTTATATTCAGCACGAAGCGCCATTAAACCTGGCATTTCAGCTTCAGCCAATTCAATTTCTTTTCTTCCCCAAGCCGCTAGAGAAATGTCTTTTACTTTGAAAGCCACATATGGCGTAGTCGTTGTGCTCATTTATAGTATATTTGTAATTGTAAAATTTTTGCAAATTTACGGAATAACTTTTTTAATTTTACTACTTTATACTAGATTTATGAAATGTTTAATTTCTTAATCTTTAGAACTTTAGTTTAATAATATTTTTTAGAAGCTAATCCTGCCATCCACTATATCTTTCTAGTCTCGTTTTAATAACGAGACTAGAAAGGATGCCGCTACTGTCAGGGCTAGAAAGACATCTGGGTTAAGAGAGAAAACTCATAACTCATAACTCATAACTTAAAAGAATGCCATTATTTAAAAAAATACAATTTAATGCTGTAACCACAATATACGTTTGGAAGATTACCGAACCCTTGGAACAATTATTCGAAGAAGTAAGACTCAATCCTAAATGTCAATCTCGAATTGAAGGAATGAAATCTGAATTGCATCAACGAGGTTTTCTAAGTGTTCGTAAACTTTTAAATGAAGCGGGTTATACCGATTTTGATTTGTATTATGACGAATTTGGAAAACCACACCTTCAGGATGGAAAACATATTTCGATAACACATTCGTATCAGTTTTCGTCCATAATCATCAGTGAAGAAACTGTGGGGATTGATATCGAATTACAAAGGGAGAAGATAATTCGTATTGCGGATAAATTCTGTGATTCTGAATTTCAATATTTAGATCGAGAAAAAACATTAGAATACATTAAGAAGCTAACGGTAATTTGGGGCGCAAAAGAAGCCATTTTTAAAATCCGAAACGAAAAAGGAATTAGCTTTAAAGACCATATTGCGGTTAATGAATTTGATTTGAACCAAACCCAAGCTATAGCAAATCTTCATTTTGGTGGTTTGCACAAAGAATTCAATATTTATTTTGAAGAAATGGAGGGTTTTACTTTAGTTTATGCTTTGGGAAAATAGTTTTATTTCGCAGAGATTCAAAAAGTTACGCTAATATATTTTAAGGTTTGTAGAATTTCTTCAATCTGTATTTCTCGATATTTCTTTTGATCGGTTTTTAAACATATTCAGATAAAGAAAACTACCCATTTTTCGCGCTCTTCTTTTTAGAATTTCAACATTTTCTCCTTCAAAAAGACAATCCAAAGTCTGAAACCAATAATTTAACCAAATCCCAAATTCATTCGAACTGATTTGACCATCAAAATTTTCGTCAACTTTATTGTGAACTTCAATTGGATTGCCTTTGTATTTTCGAATAGTAAATAAATTGGTTTCCCAAAAATCAGTCAGTTTCTCCAGATGTGCATCCCAATCCGTTATCATAGAATTAAAATAAAAGCCGATTTCGGCATCGGCTCTTATCTTATCATAAAATTGATGTACCAAAATAGAAATATCATCTCTGTTTTCGATGTCTTTTTTCATTTTATAAATGGTTTAAAATGATGAAAATAATACTTGAAATAATGCTTAAAAGCACGGTGTTAAAAATAAATTTGTGTTGTAATTGAGCAAGAATTGAAGTATTTGCAATCATACAAATAAAAACAATTACGGCTAGCTGAACCATTTGTACCAGAGAAGTTCCATTAGCTAATACGCTCATGGCTGCTGCTCCGCCAAAACAGCTTTGTACAAGAATACTTAATGTGGCAGATCCAATAAAGTTTTCATTGAATTTTTCGAAGGTGTTGTTATAAAGTGTCATAATGATGTGTTTTAATAACACAAATTTACGACCACATTAGATCATCATTTTATGACTTAAATCATATCAAATTATATTTTTTATCGGTACACTTTTCTGTTGATTATCTTTAAGTCACCTTTTTTTTCTAATGATTTTATGGCTCTAATAACGGTTTCTACCCTTAAGCCAGTTAAGTCTCCTATTTGTTGTCGGGTGAAATTGATTCTAAAACCAGCTTCTTCTTTTTTAAAATTCAATTGTTCTATCGAATAATCAATCAGTCGCAATACCCGATGTTCAGGATCTTGTGACGAAATCTCAGCTGCCATAACTGATTTGTAATACAAGCGTTGCGATAAGTTTTTGATGATTTTTAAACTAATGTCTGAATTGTTTTTAAGTAATTCCAGAAATTTATTTTTAGTAATTATAATTACTTCCGAATCGATTACAGCTACTGCATTGGCAGGATAAACCTGGTCAATAAAAAGTGGCGGCTCTCCAAAACATTGATCTTTGTAGAAAATCCCCTGAATAAATCCTTTGCCTTCATCATTGTAATTATTCATTTTTATTTCGCCCGAAATAATTTGGTAATAATACAAAGGTTGCTTGCCTTCTTCAAAAATAAGATCACCATTTTTGAAGTGTTTTATAATTCCGCCATATTCTTCGAGTAAACTAATCGTAATCATGAGGAGTGATTTTAGAATTCCAATCTACTAACAAATATAATTGTTTCGAAATGGTTCTTGGACTCTAAAAACTTTTTACTTTTACGTTCTCATGGAAAAAGCAACAATTTACCAACAAATACAAGCCGCCAAAATAGCTAATCAGAAATTATTAGCGATTCTTTTGGACCCTGATAAAATAGTTTGGGTACGAATAACGGATTTAATTAATAAAATCAATCAATCGCCAGCAACTCATGTTTTTATTGGTGGAAGCCTTGTAAAAAGCAATATTTTAGATGATTTAATTATTAGAATTAAACAAGATTGTGTTTTACCAATTGTACTTTTTCCAGGACATCCTTCTCAAATTTCGAATCATGCTGATGGAATTTTGTTTTTATCTTTATTGTCAGGACGAAATCCGGATTATTTAATTGAACATCAAGTGAAAGCGGCGCCAATTTTAAAACAAACCCAACTCGAAATTATTCCTACGGCTTATCTTTTAATTGAAAGCGGAAACGAAACGGCTGTGGAACGCATCAGTAAAACATCGCCTTTGGATAGAGATAATCTTGATTTAGTATTAGCAACAGCACTCGCAGGAGAAATGCTGGGTAATAAATTGATTTACTTAGAGGCGGGAAGTGGTGCAGAAAAAGCAGTTCCGCTGGAAATGATTGAATTAGTTGCTCAAAATACTAATATTCCGCTAATTGTAGGAGGAGGAATTGTAGATTTGCAAGGAATTCAAAACGCATATCAATTCGGTGCTGATTTAGTTGTGATAGGAACCGCTTTTGAAAACGACATTGATTTTTTTAATTTTCCAATAGAATAGTAATGATAGAGTTTTTTTTCGCCCAATATGCTACTTATCCCACTTCGGGGATTATATTGGAATTAGTGGCTGTTTTTTTTGGCTTGGCAAGTGTGTGGTTTGCAAAAAAAGATAATATTTTAGTTTTTCCTACAGGATTAGTCAGTACTTTTATTTATGCTTATTTGCTTTGGAAATGGGAGCTTTTAGGCGATTCGATGATTAATGGCTATTATTTTATAATGAGCGTTTATGGTTGGTATCATTGGACTAGAAAAAAAGGAGATGTTGTAGCTTTTCCTATTTCCACAATGACAAAAAGTGAAAACAAAATAGCTGTGATTATTTTTGTTTTAACTTTAGTTTTTGTGTTTTTAGTCTATCAATATTTTAATAAATTTAAAGATTGGTACAATTATGTAGATACTTTCTTGACGGCTCTTTTTTTTGTAGGTATGTGGCTGATGGCTAAGAGAAAAATCGAAAATTGGATTTTTTGGATTGTAGGAGATTTCATTTCTATACCTTTGTATTTTTGTAAAGGATATACATTTACTTCTTTGCAATATTTAATTTTTACAATTCTTGCCATTTTCGGATATTTAGAATGGAAGAAAATTTTGAATGACGAACAGAAACAGTGTGAAGAAGTAACAGTTTGGGAATAATATTTTTGCAATTATTATGAGTGAAATAGGAGTGTCGGTGTTAGAGGAATCTAATTTAAGTGATAATTTAAATAAAATGAAGAGTATGGGATTGTCAGAACAGGATTTAGGACAAATTAAGCAGCATGGTGTTTCACTAGAAAATATCCAAAAACAACTCGCTATTTTAAAAAAAGGAATTGCTAAGATGGAATTGCTTGAAGCAGCCACTGTTGAGAATGGAATTTTAAAATTTAGTATAGTAGAGTTTGTTGAAAAAGCTACTTTTTTTGATGAAAATAAATCAGACTTAAAATTACTAAAGTTTGTCCCAGCCTCAGGTGCGGCAACTAGAATGTTTAAATTTCTAACCGTCTTTTTAAATGAATTTGATATTGAGAGAGAAAGTATCAATGCTTACATCAATAGAAAAAAAGACACTAAACTGCCCGTTTTTATTGTTGGAATGGATAAGTTGCCATTTTTTGATATTATTTATAAAAAATTAAAAGAAGAGTTTTTCAATTTTGATTCCTTTCCTCGTGATTATAAAAATTATTATTTTATAAAATTCATGCTGGATTCGGAATATTTTAATTTTGCATCTAAGCCAAAAGGAATTTTACCATTTCACAAATATGCTGTAAATGTTGCTTCTCCTATAGAAGAACATTTGTATGAATGTGGATATTATTCCAGTAGTAATAACCAATCCTATTTACATTTTACTGTTTCAGAATCGCATCAAAAACAGTTTGAGCAAATTATAAGTAATGTAAAAGATAAGGTAGAAGAAGAAACGAATACTAGTATTGAAGTAAGTTATTCCTATCAGCATAAAAGTACAGATTCTATTGCGGTTAATATGGATGATGAGGTTTTTAAAACTGAAGAAGGAAAATTACTTTTTAGACCTGGAGGACATGGAGCTTTAATTGAAAATTTGAATCAACTGGATGCTGATATTATTTTTGTAAAAAATATCGATAATGTAATTCTTCATAATAATGATACTATAGCACTTTATAAAAAAGCATTGGCGGGGATTTTGGTAGAATTACAGCAGCAAATATTTGCTTTTTTGAATTTAATTGATCAATATACCATTGAGAATAATCAAATAGAAGAGATTAAAGATTTTCTGAAGGTAAAATTGAATATGGAAGTCAAAGCAGATTTTGATTTGTATACTTTTGAAAACAAAATAAAAGTATTAAAAGCTATTTTAAACCGCCCAATTCGAGTATGCGGAATGGTGAAAAATGAAGGAGAACCTGGTGGAGGACCTTTCTGGGTAAAAAATGGACAAAAAGAAGTTTCATTGCAAATTGTTGAATCCTCGCAAGTAGATTTGAACAATAAAAAGCAGGCTAAAATTATGGCAGATGCTACTCATTTTAATCCTGTGGATTTGGTTTGTGCTACTAAAAATTATAAAAACGAAAAATTTGATTTGCATCAGTTTGTAGATGAAAATAGCGGTTTTATAGTAGAAAAAAATCATTTAGGAAAGGATATTAAAAGCTATGAATTGCCTGGTTTGTGGAATGGAGCTATGGCAAACTGGCTGACTGTTTTTGTTGAAGTGCCTTTAATTACGTTTAATCCCGTAAAAACAGTAAATGATTTGTTGAAAGAAGCGCATCAGTCAGAATAAAAGATGGAAATTCAAAAACTTATACCCGAATTACAATATAAAGCGGTAAGAAGTAGTGGCGCTGGAGGACAAAATGTAAATAAGGTTTCGTCTAAAGTGGTGCTGACTTTTGACTTAAAGAATTCTCAGGTATTGTCAGAAGAAGAAAAGTTGTTGTTAGAAAACAATCTTTCTTCAAGATTGACTGCTGATTTGATTTTGATTTTGAATTGCGATGAAGACAGAAGCCAACTTAAAAACAAAGAAATAGTTACCAAACGATTTCTGGAACTAATTAAAAAAGGACTTTTTGTTCCTAAAATTAGAAAAGCAACTAAAATTCCTAAGTCGGTGATTAAAAAGCGAATCAAAGACAAAAAGAATATCTCTGAAATAAAACAATCTCGTAGAAAACCTAATTTAGATTAAATTCCAAATTCCAATTGGAAACTACATAAAGTTAGTTTTTTGGAATTTGAAATTTAATTTTTGGAATTTGTTTTTTAACACTACATTTGCACCGTCTCAAAGGGGTGCTCTAAATAACGAGCTGAGATCATACCCAACGAACCTGAGCAAGTAATGTTGCTAAGGGAAAATACGATAAATTCATAGCGTGAGCTGTTGGTTTATTAGTTGAACAAATCTATTTATTAAATAACAAAAAGAATAATTCCCCCTTTTATTCGTAAAACAATTACGAATGAAAACTTTTTTTTTAGGTGCAAAGGCACAAATTTACAAAGGTTCTGAGGTTCAGAATATTGTCAGAACCCAATCTGTTTTCTTTACTTTATTTTCTATTTTCTTTACTCTATTTTCTTTTTCACAAGTAAAGGACACCGTAAAAGTGAACCGACTCGATGAGGTTTTGGTTTCGGCTATTCGTGTTACTTCAAAAACTCCAGTTACCTTTAGTAACATGGATAAAAAAGAAATTAAATTGAGAAATCTGGGACAGGATATTCCAATTTTAATGAATTATCTACCCTCAGTTGTAACCACTACTGATGCAGGAGGCGGAATAGGATATACGGGAATCAGAGTTCGTGGAAGCGATGCAACAAGAGTAAATGTAACCATCAACGGAATTCCATATAATGATGCTGAAAGTCAGGGAACTTTTTGGGTAAACATGCCTGATTTTGCTTCTTCAGTAGAAAGTTTGCAATTGCAGCGTGGTGTTGGAACTTCTACAAACGGTTCTGGAGCTTTTGGAGCTAGTTTGAATATGTTGACAGACAATTATGCTTCTCAGCCAACAGGAGAAATTTCAAGTTCTTACGGAAGTTTTAATTCCAATAAAAATACTGTGAAATTCAGTACTGGTTTGTTAAACGATCATTTTGAATTGGCTGGACGCTTGTCTACAATAAAATCAGATGGTTATGTGGATCGCGCTAGTTCTGATTTAAAATCGTATTTTCTTCAGGGAACTTATTCAGGAAAAACAACCTTAATCAAAGCATTGGTTTTTGGCGGAACACAAAAAACATATCAATCCTGGAACGGAATTGACGGTGAGACTTTAAAAGAAAACCGTAGATTTAATTCTGCAGGGATGTTTACTGATACCAATGGAGTTGACCGTTATTATGATAATGAAACCGATAATTATAATCAAGATCATTATCAATTGCATTGGAACGAATCAATTTCGGATAAATGGAGTACAAACTTAGCTTTTCACTATACTAAGGGCTTAGGTTATTTTGAGAATTATAAACAAGATGCGGCAGTTGCGGAATATGGAAATATTCAGCCTACTAAAACAAAAATAGGTGATGATGGAGAGTTAGTTCCTGTAACTGATTTAATTCGTCAAAAGTGGTTAGATAATGATTTTTATGGAACTACTTTTTCTGTAAAATACAAAGAAGAAAAACTGGATGTTATTCTTGGCGGAGGCTGGAATAAATATGAAGGCGATCATTACGGAAAAGTGATTTGGGCAAGAAATTCTGGTCCAACAGAATTAGGGGATCATTATTATGATGATTTTTCGTCAAAAACAGATGGAAATATTTTTGCTAAAGCCAATTATCAAATTACGGAACAATTAAGTTTTTATGGAGATTTGCAGTACCGAAGAGTACATTACAAAGCCAATAGCGCTGAAACAGGTTTGGTAGACGATACTTTTAATTTCTTTAATCCGAAAGCTGGTTTTAATTTCGAAATTGATCAAAAAAACAATCTTTACTTTTCATATGCACGTGCAAATCGTGAACCAAACAGAACGGATTACGAAGGTGGAAATATAAAACCTGAAAAGTTAAATGATTTTGAATTAGGGTGGAGATTCAATTCAGATAAATTCCAATTGAATTCTAATTTCTATTATATGGGATATAGAGATCAGTTGATTTTAACGGGAAGATTAGATGATGTAGGAGCGCCAATTCGTTCTAATACGGATAAAAGTTATCGTTTAGGTTTCGAATTTGATGCAACAATTTCACTTTCAGAACAATTTATTCTTCGACCTAATTTTACTTTAAGTAGTAACAAAAATATTGATTTGGCTGTTGAAGGCCAAAACTACGGAACAACTAAAATTGCTTATTCTCCAGAAATTATTGCAGGAAATATTATTGTGTACAGCCCAATTCAAAATTTGCACATTTCGTTATTACAGAAATTTGTTGGGGAACAATTCATGAACAACATCGAATTGCCTTCGGCGAGACTAGCTGATTATTTTGTAAATGATTTAAATGTTTCTTTCGAAATTAAACCAAAATCAATCTTCAAATCAATAGCTATAACAGGTTTGGTGAATAACTTTTTAGATAAAAAATACGTCTCTAATGGAGCCATGTGGGACATTTATCCATATTATTATCCGCAGGCTGGGATCAACTTTTTAGCCGGACTAACATTGAAGTTTTAATTTGTAGTTTTTATATTTAAAAAGCCTGAGAATTTAATTTTAAATTTCTCAGGCTTTTTTGTTTTTAGTTGTATACTCGAAGGATATTTCCGTTTAGTTCAGCACGATATTGCTTTAACGGATATTGTAATTTTCCCTGACCCGTAAACAAACTGTATTCTTCGTCATCACAAGGGCAAATAACATTGATTCCTTTTAGTGTTAAAGTCGAACAACTACTCAGTGCCTGATTAGGACAGGCTGCATCAAAAGCATTGTACCCGCTTCCGGTATTAAATACATAAATTCCTCTTGGGCCAACTTCTGGACCTGCATAATAAACAGCATTGCTCACAAATTTTAAATTCGAATAAGATGGATAATTCAAGTCAAAAGTTACCGAAAAACTATAATTAGGGATGTAAGGATTTTTATTATTAAAGCCATTGTCTGAACAAGACAAAAACAAAAGGGCAATTAGCAAAAGTGGGATAAGTTTTTTCATGGTTTTAAATTAGTGAAACAAATTTAATTTATTTACATTTGAAATATTATATGGTTAACATATAATTATAGACTATAAAAAAAATATTATCTTTGTGGAAAGAAATCCCGTTCCGATGGGATTTTTTCTATTTTATAAAATGATGAAGTTATGAGTACAGTATCTTATTACACAGCGGAAGGACTTAAAAAATTAAGAGAAGAATTAGATTATTTAAAGAGTGTGATGCGTCCTAAAGCATCTCAAGATATAGCTGAAGCAAGAGATAAAGGTGATTTGTCTGAAAATGCAGAATATGATGCTGCCAAAGAAGCACAAGGAATGTTAGAAATGAAAATTGCTAAACTAGAGGAAGTTCATGCTAATGCCCGATTGATTGATGAGTCTAATCTTGACTTGTCAAAAGTTTTAGTTTTGTCAAGTGTAAAAATCAAAAATCAGGCAAATGGAATGGAAATGAAATACACCTTAGTTGCCGAAAGTGAAGCCGATTTGAAAACAGGAAAAATATCTGTTACTTCTCCTATTGGAAAAGGATTATTAGGAAAATCAATAGGTGAAGTTGCTGAAATTAATGTACCTAATGGTGTTTTGAAATTTGAAATTTTAGAAATTTCAAGAGACTAAGTCATTACGAGGAACGAAGTAATCTCACGATATAGATTTTTAAAAATTAAACTATGAGTTCTATATTCACCAAAATAGTAAACGGAGAAATCCCCTGTTATAAAATTGCTGAAGATGAAAATTATTTTGCTTTTTTAGATATTAATCCTAATGCAAAGGGACACACTTTGTGCATTCCAAAATTTGAAGTCGATAAGATTTTTGATATGGATGAAGCACATTATTTAGGATTAATGTACTTTTCAAGAAAAGTAGCTCTTGCTTTAGAAAAAACAATTCCTTGTAACCGAATTGCAATATCAGTCATAGGATTAGAAGTTCCTCACACTCACGTTCATTTGATTCCGTTAAATACAATGGATGATATTCGTTTTCAGAAAAAAGTAACTTTAAGCAAAGAAGAATTTGAAACCGTAGCTCAGGAAATTAGAGCTAATCTATAATCTGTTAAATTGCATAAAATAAAAGCACGAATTTTTTCGTGTTTTTTTATATAAAAAACTGAACCAAATATGAGAAAATTTGTTCCTTTTATATTCTTGTTCCTATCTGTTTTAAGTGTTGCTCAAACGAAAAACATTTATGCAGATATTGATAATAAAATTTTCAAAATTCCAGATGAATCGGCTAAAACGACAGAAGGAATCGCAAAATTCATAACCGATAATTTTAAAACAGATTCTGAAAAAATCCGCGCAGTTTTCTATTGGACAGCTACTAATATTAGTTATGATGTGCCGAATATGTTTGCAGCAAATCAACTAGAAACGGTTCAGCAAAAAATAGAAAATACATTAAAATCTAAAAAAGGAGTTTGTATTCATTATGCTGAGGTTTTCAATGATATTTCCAATAAAATTGGAATTAAATGCCGAATAATTGAAGGTTATACCAAACAAAATGGAAAGATTGATAACTTATCTCATGCCTGGTGTGCAGCTCTAATTGACAATAAATGGTTTCTATTTGATCCTACATGGGGCGCTGGAGTGGTAACAAATGGGAAGTTTGTAAAGAGGTTAAATAATTCTTTTTTTAAAGCAGAACCTACAAAAATAATTGCCTCGCACATGCCCTTTGATTATTTGTGGCAATTTTCGAATTATCCAATTACCAATGCTGATTTTTACGCAGGAAAAATCCAAGTAGATAAAACTAAAAAGTATTTTGATTTTGAGAAAGAGATTGCTCATTATTATAAAATATCCGAAAACGATCAGTTGTTTGAATCGGCGGCGAGAGTAGAAAAAAATGGTTTGAAAAATGCTATGATTCTAGAGTATTATAACTTTAAAAAGAATCAGTGGAATAATTCAATGCAAAATGCAAACATTGATAAATTAAATGCAATTGTAACCGAACTCAATGAAGCAGTGCTACAGTTAAATGATTTTATAATGTATCGAAATAAGAAATTCAAACCTACTTTTTCGGATGAAGTAATCAATAAAATGATTCAAACACCAAGAGAGAAATTGGCAAAATGCCAAAATGATATTTTTAAGATTGGAACTGTTGGAGCAGAAAATGCATCTAATTTAACTTCGGTAAAAAAGACAATTGCGCAAGCGTTGGTTCAGGCAGATGAACATGCTGCATTTGTAAAAGACTATTTGAGCAAATCTAAATTGGTTCGAAAAACAATGTTCTCAAAAGTATCCTGGTTAGGAATACCATTAAACTAAACCACTTTTTTATTTTTCGATTCAAAGTTAAATTACGGATTAATTTCTTACAATTTATAAGCTTGATTTTATATATTTGGCATCTAAACCAACCAATTATTTATCAAGTGTTATGAGGAATACTCTTTTGTTGCTCGCTTGCTTTTTTTCCTTTGCTGTATTAGCACAAAAAAAACAAAAAATCCAGAAAAATTACGATTTGATTGATGCTAAGATGGATGAAATGCCAACTAGTTATGCGCAATCGATGGATAGCGTGAGCCATTATATAAAAAATAATTTTCAAACAGAATCAGATCGAATTCGTGCTGTTTTTTATTGGACAGCACATACTGTTAGTTATGATGCTGATAACATGTTTGAAGTTAAATTTGATGAGAATCTTCAGGAACGAATAACAAGAGCTTTTAATGATAAAAAAGGAAATTGTTTTGACTATGCTTCTATTTTTAACAAATTAGCCACTAATTTAGGTGTAAAATCAATGGTGGTAAGTGGTTATACAAAATGGAATAAAGTAAAAATTGATAATTTATCCCATGCCTGGAATGCAGCCAGAATTGACAATAAATGGTATTTGTTTGATCCTACTTGGGGTTCAGGTTATGTTATTAATGGCATATTTACCCGAAGACTGGATAACAAACATTTTAAAGTAGATCCCGAAATTATGATTAATTCGCACATGCCGTTTGATTATTTGTGGCAATTTCGAGAATATCCTATCAACAATCAGGAATTTATGGATGGTGTGTATTCTGGAGATGAGACAAAACAAAAATTTGATTTTGTAAATGAAATAGCAAAATTAGATAGTTTGTCTAAGTTAGAACGGCTTTTAGGCGTTTCTCAGCGAATTGAAAAAGGAGGAATGAGAAATCAGCATGTTTCTCAGGCTTTTGTACATGCAAAAACCGATTGGAGAAATGAAATGGAGAGAGAAAAAGGAAGAAAACATAGTGAGATAGTCAACAAATTCAATAAAATAAATAAGCAATTGAATGATTTTATCAGTTATAGAAACAAGCGGTTTCAGCCTGTTCAACCTGATGACGAAATAAAAAGAAAAATACAAGAACCTAGAGATAGTTTAATTAAATGCCAACAGGAAATTATTGATTTTGAAAAAGAAGTCAGTACGCAAAATAAAAGTGGCGTTGATAATTTAAAGGAAGCAATTTCTAAAAGGTTAGAAAATGCAGAAGAATATTTAAAATTCGTGAATTTGTATTTAAGTAAACCAGTCTTAGTTAGAAAAACACTATTTTATAAACCAATGCCAAAAACGAAATAATAAGAGATTAAACTAGTTTTTTAAAGCTAATTTGCATGGTGGTTCCTTTCCCTATTTCAGAATGTAATACTTTGATGTTGCCTTTATGATATTCTTTTACAATTCTATTGGTTAAAGAAAGTCCTAATCCCCAGCCTCTTTTTTTAGTGGTAAATCCAGGTTCAAAAATGGTTTTGAATTGGTTTTTGGGGATTCCGCTGCCTGTATCGCTAATGTTTATTTTTACAAAAAGAGCATCTTCTTCAATCTTGACAGCAATTTTTCCTTTTCCTTTCATGGCATCAATGGCATTTTTAATTAAATTTTCTATGGTCCAACTGTGCAAAGTAGGATTGAGCATGGTATAAATTGGTGCTGTTGGACTTTCGAAAGAAAATTCTATCTGCTTTGAAAATCTTGATTGAAGGTAGTTGTAGGTTTGTAATGTTTCTTCAATAATATTGCTTTTTTCTAAAACAGGTTCTGAACCTATTTTTGAAAAACGATCTGTAATGGTTTGCAATCGGTCAATATCTTTTTCAATTTCTGATGTAGTAGATTCATCAATATCTTCGGTTTTTAGAATTTCTACCCAACCAATTAATGAAGAAAGCGGTGTGCCTATTTGATGTGCTGTTTCTTTGGCCATTCCTGCCCAAAGTTTGTTTTGAGTAGCAATTTTTGTACTGCGATAGAAATAATAAATCAATGCCGAGAACAAGAAAATGATCAAAAGCAGAGCTATAGGATAATATTTTAGTTTATTGAGCAAAGCCGAATTGCCATAATACCATTTTTGGAATTTTTTAGGGGCATATTCAATAATAATCGGCTCATTTTCCTTTTTTAAATTCGATAAAAAATCCTGTGCTTTTTCTTTGTCGGTTACAATGCTTTCGTCAATGTTAATGGTGTTTATTATGCTGTCATTTTCGGTAAGAATAACCGGAATAGAAGTATTGTCCTTAAAAATTTGAAGGGGAAGTTCGACATCGGTATTTTCATCGGCATTGATAAGCGTTTTTTGGGCTTTTGCCAAAAGATTCATTTTCAGACGTTCTTCATTTTTAAAAATCTGAAAAAAAGTATAAGTGTTCCAAAGAATTAAGGAAATGATAAGGAATGAAGCAAAAATAAGAATCCATCGTCCTGTATTTCTTTTGTTAGAAAATTGCATAAATGATATTTTGAGCTATAAATATAACGAAATAGTAGTAGTATTATTTTAGTTTTTTTTAAGATTTAGAGATAATTCATCCTGCAAAAGTATTTCTACCAGTCTTCGAACTTCCTTGTTTGACAGGAATTAAAAATTAAAAATGAAATTGTAAAACAAACGTTATTGTCAGATAGAAGAAGTTACTATATTTGTATATTCAATATTTTTCTGTAAAAGAGTTTTGCTTTCTAAAGTTAAAAGGCTTGAATGAAAATGATGTGTTTCTATTAAAGAAATACTATTGGGGAAAATAATAATCAAATAACAATTAAAATAACGAAGATGGAAGTTACAGGAAAAATTAAAGTCGTTAATCCAGAGCAACAAGTTAGTGCATCATTTAGAAAAAGAGAATTAGTTGTTACTACTGAGGAGCAATATCCTCAACATATCTTGGTTGAGTTTACACAAGACAAATGTGATTTGTTGAACAATTACAGTATTGGCGAAGCAGTAAAAGTTTCTATCAATTTAAGAGGTAGAGAATGGGTAAATCCACAAGGAGAGACAAGATATTTTAATAGTATCCAAGGTTGGAGAATTGAGAAAATGGCTGCTGAAGCACCTTCTGCTCCAATGCCAGCTGCTCCAGCTTTTGCACCAGCTACAAACTTGAACGAAGACGAACCAGACGATTTGCCGTTTTAATTCGAAACACATAAAAGTAAAAACGAGCCTTGATCATTTCAAGGCTTTTTTTATGTTTAAAACGAAGGTTTAATAATGGCGCCAATTCCCATTTGGTTTCCTAATTGAGGATAGACAAATGCTGAAGTTTTATTCTTTTTACCAAAACGAAGTTTCTGTAAGGGATTAAAATGAGAAACTAAAATTCCAGAAGCAAGTCCAATTCCAGCTCCTGTTAAAACATCAGAAGTATAATGCTTATTGTTAGCCACACGCAATATTCCTGTAGCAGTTGCAAATACAAAACCACTACTGGCGTACCAAAAATTAGAGTCTTTGTATTCCTGATATAAAAGTGCAGCATTAGTAAAAGCAAGAGCAGTATGACCTGAAGGAAAACTCAATCGATCAGAACCATCAGGACGATGCGCTTTTACAGAATGTTTTATCGCTGTAACTACAATATAACTAATAGTATTTGCAGTGGCCAAATCGATAGTTTGATGCTTAAAAGTATTTTTAGGCTGAAAACCCAAATATTTTCCGGCATAGATTTGTAAAGCAGGAATAAAAAGAGTGAAATCATCAACACGAGTACTGAAATTGGAACCAAAAAAAGATTGAGAATCTTTTTGAATGTCTTTATTTAACTGGCTGTTAAATAATATAACGCCAGAGCCAATCAAAGCGGTAGGAATAATAAGTGATTTATAAGTAAGCTTTTTTTGACTAGTCACCGAATCCAGTGCTTGTCCGTTTATTTTTGGAATCAAAAAAAAGAGCATTACTACAAACAATATTTTTTTCATGTAAATAAAAATTGGAAGTTTACTAAAGTAACCAAATAAAGTAAATTACTTTTGTCAAATGTAAGCGTATATCCTTTTAGAATAAAAGTTATGTATTATTTATCCGAAGATTTATTTTTTCCACCAGTTCATTTGGCCCATTCTTCCGGAATTGTTGGTCTGGGT
>Ga0247814_10000632_pt1 | contig 26359 bp, 14 predicted proteins | sample UWRJL179409R1_FD_179947 | JGI IMG/M metagenome (GOLD analysis project Ga0247814, IMG submission 179947) | Plant litter microbial communities from Arlington Agricultural Research Station in Wisconsin, United States - UWRJ-L179-409R-1 | ecosystem: Environmental > Terrestrial > Plant litter >... | reverse complement strand
GTGATGACGAAAATCAACATGGTCATTATGGATAAAACAGGTACACTGACGAAGGGTGTATTTAAGGTGCAGGAAGTGGTGACAGTTGACCGGGATAAAGATGAGTTTATACGTATTGCCGCAGCGCTTGAAAAGGACTCTACGCATCCCATTGCCAAAGCAGTGGTGGAATATGCAGGAGATGCAGCGAAATTAGAAAGGGCCGAAAACGTCGAAGAGGTTTCCGGACACGGACTAAAGGGAACGGTTGCCGGAAGCACTGTCCTTGCAGGAAATGGCAAACTCCTGAAAAAATACAATATCTCTTATCCTGAAGAGGTGGATCAGCTGGTAGATACGGTTGTACTGATTGCGATAGATAACCAATATGCAGGTTACATCACTATTGCGGATGAGTTGAAAGAGGATGCGAAACAGGCGATTGAGCAGCTGCACAACATGAAGATACAGACAGTCATGTTGTCGGGCGACAAACAAATAGTAGTGGATAAAGTTGCTCAGCTTCTGGGGATCGATAAAGCCTTCGGTGACTTGCTTCCAGAAGGAAAAGTAGAAAAAGTGCAGGGTTTCAAAGATGCAGGAAGCCGTATCGCCTTTGTGGGTGATGGTGTGAATGATGCGCCCGTTATCGCACTGGCTGATGCAGGTATCGCGATGGGTGGACTGGGAAGTGATGCCACGATAGAAACGGCTGATATCGTTATTCAAAATGACCAGCCTTCCAAGATAACCACTGCGATTAAAATAGGAAGGATCACCAGAAACATTGTTTGGCAAAATATTACTATAGCCATGGCTGTGAAGATTCTTGTACTGGTTCTTGGCGCTGGTGGTATTGCTAATTTATGGGAAGCAGTAATTGCCGATGTCGGCGTCGCTTTAATTGCTATTCTGAATGCCGTGAGAATCCAGAAAATCAACCTTGATTAAGATCAGCTGCATAAAGCCAGAAAGGGGTGAACACGAAAATGTTCACCCCTTTCTGTTCAATAATCTCCGCTGTTATTTGTTCAATTTCTTCAATAACAACTCAGGCTCATTTGTAGTGATATAGTCTACTTTTTCATTCAGGAGCCAGTCCATTAAAGGCTCTTCATTTACTGTCCAAACATTGATACTTACCTTTGCAGCTCTCGCTTCTTTAAACCAGTCCGGGTTTTTCTGCATGATGCTGAAATGATAGTCCAGACCTGTTAAATGATCTGCAGCAAGTGCTGCCGGAGCCTTATCGCTTTTCAGATAGGCCGATTGTGCGTAAGGAGCCAGTTTAATCACCTCTTTACATACCTCATAGTCAAAGCTGATATAATCTACCCATGCTTCAGCTTTCAGTTCACGAACCATTGCCATTACTTTATGCGTCAGCGCAATTCCTCTTTCCTTGCTGATGATGGAAGCTTTGATTTCCAATACCAACTTGGTTTTGTTCTGATTCATGCCTGCAAGCAGGTAATCTTTCAATGTCGGTAATGATTCACCGTTACTTAATTTCACCGCTGCAAGCGTTTGCGAAGGTGTTTTTTCTATGGTAAGACCTTGTATAATATCGTCATGGTTTACAAAAAGAACGGAGTCAGAAGATAAATGAACATCAAATTCACTGCCTTCGCAACCCATATCAATAGCATGTTTTAGGGCAGCAATTGAATTTTCTGTAGCTCCTGTGTTTTTCCAGGCACCACGGTGGGCAACGACTTTATTGTGAATAAACTGATCCCTCACAATTCTAAAGTTTTCTTTAATCTCTGCACCTGTAGTTTTTGCGGTAATGGCCACATCCAGCCATTTCACATCAGGTTTTACAACGTTGTTGCGCAAAGTAAGCACATTGCCTTTATCAATTTTAAATGCCGCTGCATCCGGGCCACTTAAAGTAATACTGGTAATTTTTGCATCTCCCCCATTTTTCAGTACCCCTACATCCTTTTTTTGTGCAGAAAAAGTATATCCTGTGAGATAGATCGAAGGTTTAACTTGTGCAACTAACGTACCGGCAAGGGTCATTTGAACGAGTGTGATTACTGTCAGAAATCTTTTCATAAATATAATTAAATTAAAATGCATAACGAAGGCAGATTTATGCCTGTTATTTTGTCTTTTCAACGGCGAAAATAGTCGACTAGTATTAGTTCAAAGAGACTTTCATATTAAGTTAACGCAAAGTTTACAAAGAAATTCCTATCTCAGCAGCAGTAATTCCGTTACCTTTTACAACCCTGCGACCAGTAAATTTAATATAACGGGCAGAAACTGCATTTTTCAATTTTATGACCTGATTGATAGGATTCGCACGGATATTTGAGAATTCACCTGAAGCTATCTCTACCCATTGCTGACCATCGGTACTGGTATAAAAAGTATAAGCATCTACAATACCGTCTAAAACTTTATCCTGGCGTGGCAGGTAGCTTACTGAAGAGATCACATTCACTTTCCCAAGATCGATAGCAATAGACCCGGGTTTAAATTGTTGTGTACTGTCTGCTTGTAAAGTGCTCCACAGGGTGTTGTTTTGCTCATCAATAACGGCGTCAGGATATGAACCAATTGCACCTGGCATGATACTCCATTTTGATTTACTTACTTCCAGTTGCACCTTCACAGCTTCACTGTTTTGTTTATCTACAGTTGCAATAGCACTTACAGCGCCTCCATCTTGTAACAAAAAGGGTTGAGTGTATGCAGGTGATTTTATGGTCGGCACTGTGCCATCAAGCGTATAATGAATACTGTTTACAGGACTAGCCGTTTCCATCATTACCATCCCTGTCTTGTCACGGGAAATAACGGGAGCAGTCAGGTGATCTGGTTCCTTAAACAATCCGAAATCACTCAGGGCGATAGATACAGGAGATTTGGTAATGCGTAACCTTACTTTATTGGTGCTCACCGTTTGTGGTAAACGAATCAACCTGTTTGCACCGATACTTGTAGCCTCTGCAATTTTTTTCCAGGCACCATGGATAAAACCATCAACTTCGACAGCTTCAATGCGCTGACCTAATTTAATATTTTCACGGAGACGGATTACGTTGAAACTTTTTGCTACCGGCAATTCTACTGTCAGCGATGGTGTTAAAACCTTATCATCTGTAGCCCAGTAAGAATAACGGTCAGCATCGGTTAATAATTTGGGACCAAAAACTGCTATTTTACCTCCACGAATATTACTGGCAGTTAAACGCGCACCTTTAGCGAGATTCACTGCAAAGGTTTGCTTAAGAAGCTCACCAAACTGTTTTAATGAATTTACATCCTCATCATCTAGTACGCCATCTCTGTTGGGCGACAAACCCAGGTCGAGATTTGCACCGCGACCTACGCTTTTATAATATAAATCCAGCAAAGTATAAGGCGACTTCACCTGCCCGTTCTGGCTTTTATGATAAAACCACCCGGGACGCAGTGAAACATCACATTCTGCCGGCATCCAATATTTTCCATTTCGCGTACCTTCCACACCTAACCAGTGTTTCACATAACCGTTTGAAGGCTTATTCCCTGCATCAGGCGCTTCCGGCGTATACGTAGCCCAGGAAGTTAAACCTGCATGGCCTTCTTCATTCCCTACCCAGCGTACATCCGGACCCACATCGCCAAAAATTGTAGCTCCTGGTTGCATTTTACGGATCTCAGCCCAGGTAGTATCCCAGCCATAATAAGTACTGCGGTCTATTTTACGCGCTTCATTTGCACCTCCATAATAACCATCTCCTCCATTGGCACCATCATGCCAGGAGATAAAAAGGGGACCGTAATTAGAATACAGTTCTTTAATTTGTGCGCGGTACAGGGATATATATTCCAGCTTGCCATAAACAGGACTATTCCTGTCCCATGGCGAGCAGTAAAGCCCCATTTGCATACCTAATTTTTCACAGGCGATCTGATATTCTTTCACCATATCACCTTTACCATCTTTCCATTTGGTTTGAGTGATATTATGTGTGGTGGTTTTGGTGGGCCAGATACATAAACCATCATGGTGTTTAGCCACAATGACTACTCCTTTAAAACCACCAGCCTTTGCCGCACCCACAATCTGTGAGGCATCGAAACGTGCAGGATTTACAATTGCAGGATCTTCATCGCCAAAGCCCCATTCCTTATCTGTATAGGTATCTACACCGAAATGAATAATACAATACATGCCCATTTCATGCCAGTTGAGCTGTGCCTTTGAAGGTAATACCCCGTAAGGTTTTGGTGCTACCTGCGCAACGCTTGTCGCCATGAACAGCACTAAAGAAAAAGTGAGAATACGATGTTTCATATTTAATTTTTTAACCATTCTGACGGTACTGCTACAGGAGCAGAACCATTAACGCTATATTTCAATTTCAGGGTAAAACCGCCGCCACCTTCTACAAAATCCATGGCTATAGGCTGTAATCCTTTTCTCAATGCTGCTTGTCCGCTCTTTTCAAAAGGACCATGCCAGCCGTCGTTGTTTACGGTTTCATTGCCGGCAATAGTCAATATACCGCCATCATCACATGTAAAAAAGAAACTGTAAATACCATCTGCCGGAATATCCAGGTAACCATGGTATTTGAGTCCGAAAGAAGGCGCTTTAGCTTCAGCAGGAACCACGACTTCATTCACGGTATAAACAGCTTCTGGTTTACCTGTCATTAATTTCGAACTCTTATAGGAACCGGGATAATAATCGCACAGCAAACCAGGTTTAGCCGCCATCACGTTGACTATCGGTGTAGCCATATCCTGCTGTTTATAATGTAAATTATAAACATCTCCTCGTCTGCCCGAAGCTGTAAATGCAGCAAGGCGGATATAAGATGCCCTATTGATCATCAGAGGTTTATCCAGTACAATTGCGTTCATATTTGGTACACTTCCATCGGTTGTGTAACGCAAAGTTATATTTTTCAATGGTTTCTGAGGATTTAAGACGGCATAATCGGTAAAAACATTTTGCTCTACCATCCCGGCGATATCCGGTAAACGATAGCTTACTTTCAAGGCATCCAATCTTGGGAAATGTTGAATTAACCTTGCCATATAGGGATTGTAATCGTGTGTGTCCGACCATAACCGTTCAGCCAAGGCTGTCATGCGCGGGAAGATCATATAATCTGCACGTGCTTCAGTAGGAATACGTTCCGTCCAGGTATTGGCCTGGGCACCAACTATCCCCTTCGCTTCTGCAGCAGTTAATCCTGTAGGAATCGGACTGAAAGCATATACATTGGCCAGTGAATTCTGATCCGGTTCATTGTCGAAATATAGTGGATTGCCGGGCGACATAATCACCTGGTTACCATTTCTAGCCGCTTTCACCGGGGCATCTGTTACCCATGAACGCCAGTACATCACCAATGCTGTAGAGCTTACACCATCTTCCAATATCTCATCCCAGCCAATCAGTTTGCGGTTTTTAGAATTGAAGAATTTCTCCATACGGTTGATGAAATAGCTCTGCAGTTCTGCCGTGGTCTTGAGGTTATTTTTCAACATAAATGCTTTACACTCGTCAGATTTTTCCCAACTGCTACGGTCTACCTCGTCGCCACCCACATGAATATATTTACTCGGAAAAATCTCCATGATCTCCGTAAAAATATTTTGTGCAAACTCGAAAGTAGCCTCATTACAAGGGCAGATCGGTGTAGTAAATAACTTGCCCCATTTGTTTTCTCCATTACAGGTTAAAAAAGGATAGCTGTTAATTGCAGCCATCATATGTCCCGGCATATCTACTTCAGGAATAATGTCAATATGTTTTGCCGCAGCATAAGCAACAATGCCTTTCATCTGTTCCTGCGTGTAAAAACCGCCGTACATCTTCTTCCCGTTTTTAACCACGATATGTTTGGGATCGATGGCAAAGTCAGGGTTCTCTTTCGACTTTACTATACAGGCAGAATCCTGGTTATTGAATTCCCGCCACGCACCTTCTTCTGTCAGTTTTGGATATTTCTTAATCTCGATTCTCCAGCCCTGATCATCCGTCAGATGCAAATGAAACTTATTGAATTTATACAATGCCATCCGGTCTATAAATCTTCTCAGGTATTCCAATGAGAAGAAGTGTCTCGAAACATCCAGATGAAGTCCGCGCCACGCGTAAACCGGCTGGTCTTTGATCTGAACAGCCGGGAGGGCGATTTTTGTCGCAAATTTACCAGGATGTTCATCGGCCGGCAACAATTGTCTGATTGTTTCCACCGCTCTGAACATGCCCGCAGGTTCTTTAGCAAGGATAATAATGCCCTTGGGTTCAATCGTTAGTGCATATCCTTCTTCCGCAGTAATTGCAGCACTGTAACGCATGGTAATGGCCATGGCATTTTTTGTCGCACTTACTTTAACCGGTTTACCGAAGTACTGTTTCAACAACAGATTGAGCTGTTCAGCTTCCTGTTTAAACACAGCACTTTCAGTAACGATTGTAGTCGTAGGCTGTAAAATAAAAGATCCCTTTCCTGCCTGCAAAGAGGTCGGATAAGGGATCAATGAAAATTTAGCCGCTGTTTCCTGTGCTTTGATGATGGGCATGCTGCAAAATAAAAGCAGCGCTGAAAGCAGGATTGTATTTCTATAATTTTGTGGTCTCATGTAGGTTTATTGTATCAATGAAATTATTTTGCGGCAACAGGGCTGTCCAGGATCGGATCAGCAAGCGTAGAAATTTTGGTATGTCCTGACTTTAACTGATCGAACACCGTAATTTCATTTTTACCTTTCTTCAACCAAACTGCAGGCACGTATATCGTTTGCTGTGCACCTATATTCCAGTATTTACCCAGGTTATGGCCGTTTAAGAAAACGAAACCTTTTCCGAACTGGCGCATATCAAGATAAGTATCTGCAACGTCATTCACTTCAAAACTTCCTTTGTATAATGCAGGCTGTACCTCATCAATGTTCGTAGCTGTATATTTCCATCCTTTCAGGTTGGCAAAAGGAAGGCCATAGTTTTCCCAGTTCTGCACTATTTTTCCATCAAGAGATACCTCTCTGGTAATTCCATGCCTATTATCTGTCAGGTAAGGACCGTAGTTAATCCTTCCGTTATTCTCCACTAAAATATCCAATATAGCATTTTTAGGCACATTCATGAGTTGTAAAGAATCCCTCGTCAGCCTTCTGTCCAGCGTACCGATCTGCTTCCCGTTGATATAAATTGTAGCGTAGTCTCTTAATTCTTTAACCTTCAATAATCCCGCTGCACTGATATGCGTTCTGTACAATACAAACCCATAAGCCTGGTTCAATTCTTCAAAAGTTAACGGTGTTTTCGAGGTCACCCCTTTCGGTAGTTTATTAAATACCGGTGCATAAGCACTCAGTTGAATATTCTCGATTGCAATAGTTTTCTTTTTCACCGGAACAGGTGGCAATTTGATATCCGCAGGCAAATGTTTTGCAATCACATCCCTGAACTTTAAGAATTTTTCTGTCGGATTTCCTGCTTCATCTAATGGCGAATCATAATCATAACTGGACACCTGCGGTGCATAAGCTTCAGTTTTGTTCATGTTCGCACCGTTCATAAAGTCGCGCGTAGTACCGCCATGGAACATGTACATATTGATCGAAATACCTGCACCCAAAATAGCATCCAGTTTTTTCGCAGCACCTTCCGAAGCTACTTTTGCATGTTTTTCTCCCCAATGATCAAACCAACCCGGGTACCATTCTGCCACATAATATGGTCCTTTACCTTCATGGTGTTTATTGATCAGTTTTTTCACTTCAACAGGATCTTCCAGACCATTTACAGCCGGCAAATACCCCGGCAGGTAACCTTTAGTCATCTGATCAGCGCCGTCACAAGTAAACAGTACGCCATCGAAACCTGCCTCACGGAAAATCTGACGGTTCAGGTCCATATAACTTTTATCATCACTGTAAGAACCGTATTCATTCTCGATCTGCACCATCAGGATATTTCCTCCATGCGTAACCTGCAGCGGAACCAGCTGTTTAGCCAGCTGATTGATATATTTTTTATAGGCTTCAATAAAACGAGGATCTTTACTCCGCACTTTTACGGAACTATCTTTTAATAACCACCATGGGTAACCACCAAATTCCCATTCTGCACAGGCATACGGACTTGGTCGCATCACCACCCAAAGCCCTTCTTCCTGTGCAATCTTCACAAATTCTGCAATGTTATTGTTACCACTGAAATCGTATTTACCCTGCACTTCTTCATGTGCATTCCAGAAAACATAAGTACCAATGGTATTTAAGCCCATTGCTTTAGCCATCTTCATCCTGTCACGCCAGTATTCTTTAGGAATACGTGCACAATGCATTTCACCAGAAATCATCTGTAAAGGTTTTCCATCCAGCATAAAGCTGGAATCGCCCAGTTCAAACTTGTGGGTGGTCTTTTGTGCCTGCAGGTTCGTGCTTAAAAATAAAAGGGCAGCGGATAAAATAGTAAGGGATTTTTTCATCAATAATCGGAGATTTATCTTTATCATTCAAAAATGGCAAAAATATTGGCATTAGCCCCCTTCAAATAAGGAGCATCTGCCAATATTTTTGCCTTAATTATGTTTAATTACCAGCCTGGATTCTGAACCAGATTTTTGTTGAGGTCCATTTCGTTTTGAGGGACTGCCCATAGGTAATCGCGACCAACGTTGAATGCACGTTTCTCAACCAACACATGAGAACCGTAATCTGCCCTGCTGGTATTATAATCATTTAATATTCCATATACATTACCAGGCATCACCGTTTCAGCAATTTTCCATCTGCGAATATCAAACAGGCGATTGTCTTCCAATGGGAATTCAACACGTCTCTCTCTATGAATGATAGCTCTTAATTGTGCTTGAGTACTTGCTTTTGCAGCTGTTATTGCAGGCATATTCACACCAGCTCGCTGTCTTACCAGATTAATTGCATCATACACAGACTGGTCAATTGCTCCTGACTCCACCTTAGCTTCTGCATAAGTCAACAAGATTTCAGCATAACGGATCAGGACAATATCATTGAATGAGTTGTTATCATAATTACCGGAGATAATGGATGGCACATATTTTTTATAATAGTAGCCCGTAAATGATCCATTGTTTTTACCCAAACCGTCAATCGAATTTGGAGCAGTAACATCAATAGTGATTCCATTAACCTGTGATCCCGGAACAACAATTGTTAATTTAAGTCGTGGGTCGCGGTTATCAAAAGGTTTCGCTGCATTATATAGAGGTGAAGTAGTGATCGTATTTCCATCTGTACATTCATATTCATCCACAAGGCTTTGTAAAGGTACGACCTGTGACCAGCCGCCGAGCGATGGACCGCCAACCCATGTAGCCGTTCCATTGGTGTACGTATTCGCAATATAACGACCAGAAAGAATAATCTCTTTGCTCTCTTTTTTAGTACCATTAAATAAACCTACATAATCGTCGTCAATAATATATCCACCCAGCGTCATTACTGCCTGTGCCGCAACAGCAGCATTGGCCCAATCCCCTTCATATAAGTAAGTCCTTGCTTTTAAGGCAAGAGCTGCGCCTTTAGTCGCTCTTCCAGCATTTTTTTCATCATATGAAACAGGAAGATAATTTGCTACCGTATCCAGTTCTTTCACAATAAAATCCGCTACTTGTGCCCGTGGTGTACGGGTAACCATAAACTGATCTACAGTTTGCACGTGCGTAACTAAAGGTACATCTCCATACATACCAATTAATTGCTGATAAGCATAGGCTCTCAGGAATCGCGCTTCACCTTTTAAACGGTTACGCATTTCATCAGACATTCCATTTACTTTACCAATATTATCCAGCACGTTATTAGCTGCACCGATCATCTTGTAAAAGTTGTTCCAGTAGTGACCAAAAACACCTGTGCTTGAGGTGGCCGTTCCATTACCAGCATAAAGGATATCAGAAGGCCAGTTACTCCATGAATAAGTATCATCAGTGGCACCGGATAAAAATATCCTGTCCCAGAAATCACCCAGATAACGGTATACATCACTTGTAGCCTGAATTGCGTTGGTTTCTGTCTTCCAGTAGTTAGCGCCGGAAGTTCCATCCGTAGGCTGTTTATCAAGCGCATCTTTTTTACAAGCAGCAAAACTGAGTGTCAGTAATAATGCTGCAGTTATATATTGAATTCTTTTCATTTCTGTATTATTAAAAATTTGCATTTAAACCAACAGTATAGGTCTTCACCTGTGGATAGTAACGGTTGTCATTCGGTGACTCCGGATCGATGTCACTTGGCAGTTTACTAAAAGTGAAGAGGTTTTGTCCTGATGCATAAATTCTCAGTTTGGACAGACCAATTTTACTGGTAATTGAAGGTTTGAGGGTATAACCAAGCTGTACACTCTTCACACGCAAATAAGCACCGCTTTTAATCCAGAAAGAAGAGGAAACATAATTTATATTAGTTGTAAGTAATCTTGGAAATGCTGCATCAGTATTTGTTGGCGTCCAGCTGTCCTCATGAATTTCACGGAAATTACCGTCAGAACTCAACGGTGCTTTTTCAATAGCCAGCGTACTGATGTCAACTTTTGCAACTCCCTGAAGTAACGCAGAGAAATCAAAACCTTTATAACTTGCAGCAAGGTTGAATCCATAAGTAAAACGAGGAATGTCGCTACCCAGATAGACCCTATCAAGTGCATTGATGACGCCGTCACCGTTCTGATCTTTATAAATCAGATCCCCAGCTGATGTAACACCTGCTGTTTGAGTAGCATGGGCAGCTACCTGTGCGGCCGATTGAAAGATACCTTCAGTTTCATATCCATAATAAGCATTCAATGGAACACCAGCCACAATACCTGTAGTGTTCTGATTGTTGTCTGTGGTCAGCAAATCAGTACTTCTAATATCAGTCAGTTTACTTCTCACATCAGAAAGATTCCCGCCCACAGTGTATTTAAAATCCTCACCAATATTACCGCTGTAGTTTACACTAAATTCAAAACCTTTGTTCTGCATACTACCAGCATTCTGATACGAAGGATCAAAACCTACAGTAGCAGGTATTTTTAAGAGATAAAGGATGTCATCCGTAGTCTTATTGTAATAGTCGAATGTAAATCTTAATCTGTTATCCAATACACCGACATCAATACCTATATCTGCCATGGTAGTAGTTTCCCAACCTAGTCCGGCATTTGTGAACTGGGCCTGACCAGCAACAGGCGTAAGCATGCCACCAAAAGGATAATTGTTTTTATAACCGAATGTCGACTGATAAGGATAGTTAGCAACGGAAGTACCACTCACCGGGTTATCATTACCTAATTTACCCCACGATCCTCTTAATTTCAATTCCTGAATCCACCCTGCGCTTTTCATGAAATCTTCCTTTGCAACGTTCCATCCGGCAGAAAATGAAGGGAACCAACCCCAGTTAGAGCCTTTCGGGAAACGGGAAGACCCGTCACGACGAAGGTTAGCTTCGAAAAGATATTTATCATCGTATGAATAATTGAATCTCCCAAAATAAGACAGCAACAAATAATCCGATGAATACCCCCTGTTTGTTGCACTGCTTGCATCTCCCGCATCAATTTCAGTCAGGCTACCATCTACAATATTATTACGGAATGCATACAGGTAATTATTCTCTTCACTTAACCTTGATGTTCCAGCCAATAAAGCCAGACTGTGTTTCCCGATAGTTTTCTTGTAATTCACTAAAGCCTGATAGTTTTGCATCCAATAATTTGTATGCTCCTTACCTATGCTGTTTGTTCCCTGAGGTGTAGTGACGTTTTGATAGACCAGCTGACGTCTGTTTGAACTGTTGTAGGTGCTCTGGTAATTAGCCGATGCGAGTCCTGTAACAGTTAAACCTTCAATAATTTTATAATTGAGCTTGAAATTTCCGATAAAAAGATTTCTCTTATTATCATTAATTCCACCTTCTTCCTGTAAACGAAGAGGATTATGTCCGCCACGTAAGGCAGCCCAGTTTCCATCTGCATATTTATCTAAACTTAGCGGATTAGCAATTGCAGCCTGGCTAAATTGAAACCATGCCGAACCATCCGTACCTTCTGGTTCTTTCTGTCCAGAGATATTAGCGGAGATATCTGCACTGAAATCAAGTTTATCACTAATTTTCGAATCCGTATTCAAGCGTACGGTAAGCCTGTCATAATCCATTCCTTTCACCAAGCCCGACTGGTCAAAATAATTGGTGGAGAAACGGTATTGATTTTTTTCAGTTCCGCCTCCAATAGCCACACTATGTTGCTGCTGAAAACCACTTCCTGTTAAAACTTTATCTAACCAGTAATTATCCGGATTGGCAAAAACATCACGGTTCGGATCATCATAAGCAGCAATCTGTGAATCTGAATATACTGCCCCACCTCCTGAATTTTGGTATACTAAATTAGCGAGCCTCATAAATTCCTGTGCACCAACATATTTTGATAAACGTGCAGGATTCTGCCAGCCGAAATAATTTGAATAAGTAATACTCGTTTTTTCAGTCGAACCTCTTTTTGTAGTAATCAGAATTACTCCGTTCGCTGCACGAACGCCGTATATCGAAGAAGCCGCAGCATCTTTTAACACCGACATTGTTGCGATATCATTTGCGTCCACATTGTTGATATCGGTCTGAACACCATCTACCAGTACCAGCGGATTATTATTGTTCAAAGTACCAATTCCACGTATCCTGATAGTAGCCAAATCTTTTCCTGGCTGCCCCCCACTTTGTACAACAGTAACTCCTGATGCTGCACCTTGTAAAGTAGCAGATACTTGCCCCACTGGCTTCCAATTTACATCATCACCTTTAATTGAAGTGATTGCACCCGTAAGGTTTACCTTTTTCTGAGTTCCATAGGCTACCACCACCACTTCTGATAAAGCTTTAACGTCAGGCTTCAAGCTTACATCCACCTGCGTACGGTTGTTGATGGCAATCTCCTGCGTAGTATAACCAATAAAAGTAAACACTAAAGTACCTCCTGCAGCGGGAACCGGGATAGCGTAATTACCGTTTTTATCTGAGGACGTACCTGTGGCAGCACCCTTAAGATTAACACCTGCTCCGGGAATAGGCAAACCATTCTCATCAGTAATCTTACCTTTAACCACGGTCTGCTGTTGCGCATTGGAGGCAACCGGCTTTTCTTTAATGATCAGATTTTTGTCCTCGATGATATAGGTGAGCGACATATCTTTTAAACACGCATCAAGCACTTCACTTAATGGTGTGTTTACAAAATTAACGTCTTTTACTTTGGCATTTTTAAAGAGCTCGGGCGACCAGAATACATTATAACCAGTCTGTTTATTGATCTCTTTAAACACCTGCTTCAGGCTTACATTTTTTTGTGTGAAGTTAATCCGCTGGGCAAATCCGGCGGCACTCACCTGCAAAAGGGCAGTGAAAATTAGTACTGTTGTCAGCTTCATAACGAGCAGGAATTTCTTGATATAGGCGGAAGGCCTACAATATTTTATGATAAAATTTTTATACATTTATGTATCTGTTAAAGAATAATGTGAAGGAGAATTTTGCATATTTTGATCAGATCAATCAGGGACATCGCGAGTGTTCCTGATTAATATCAACTATGAGCTGCCCCTAGCTTGAATTTTGTTTCGTGGTCATGTAAATTTCAGTTTTGGTTAGTATATATTATTTCTAAGTTTTGCGGAATTACTACTTTCTTCTGGATATTTTGATTGTCCGCCCATCTAAGTCGAACTGCGCACTGCCTACCTGATTTAATCTTTTCAGCAGTTCTGAAACATTTGCAAATCGCGTACTATACGCAGCTATCAGTTTATGTTTTAGCGCTGCATCAGTGAACTCAACTTCCAGATCATACCAGCGGGCTACCTTATTCATTGCGCTGCCCAGCTCTTCATCGTCAAAGCTGAAGTAGCCATTTTTCCAGGCTATAGCCGCTTCAGGATCAACATTGGAAACGCTCATCTGCTCAGCCAGCTCTGCCTGTTGACCAGGTTTCAGCAATAAGCTTTTACGATCTGCCGTAACACGAACGGAACCTTCAAGTAAAGTTGTTTTAGTACTAACATCATCAGCATAAGAAGAAATGTCGAAATGAGTTCCTAATACCTCGACGGATTGTTTTGCTGTCGCCACGATAAATGGCCTCATTTTATCCTTCGTCACTTCAAAATAAGCTTCTCCGGTAAGTACCACACTACGGTTGGTTGCGGCGGCAAAAGCTGTAGGGAATTTTATCGACGATGCAGAGTTAAGCCATACTTTAGTTCCATCCGGCAAATTCACCTGATACTGTCCTCCTCTTGGTGTAGAGATTGTATTGTATAGTGATCCTGAATTTGCTGCGCCTGATTTTGAATCCGCAATATGATAAACAATTTTGCCATCTGCAGTTTTAGTAATGCTAACGCCAGACTGCTCAGCGAGCTGACCGTTTGCGGTTTCGGACAGTAAAATCTTTCTGCCATCAGCAAGGGTTAAAACAGCATCATCTTTTCCGGGTGCAATATCCGCAGGCTTAGTTTTAGTCACAGCCAACTGCTTTTGATTGGAGTTATGCTGATTAAACAAGAACAGAAATGAAAAAACAGCGGCAACCGATGCTGCAACAGCGGCATATTTGAGCCATTTACGGGAGTATAATTTTTGAGTAATAACAGGTGTTTCTGCTACGGCATTTTCCGCGATAATCAGACCGAAACGTGCATTAAGGTTTGTTCTTACATTTTCGGGTAATTCGTTCAGGTCTGCTTTTTTTGTCAGCTGAGCAAGAATCAGGTCATCATAAACAGATTGCTGATCTGCATCTGCTAACATCGCTATTATTTTCTCAGTTTCTTCCGCGGAACACGCATTGCGGATTAGCTTTTCAAACAAGTCGTCAGGAATCTCGTTCAGGCCCATATTTATATTTAGTTTCATATAAAGACGTATGAAAAATAAAAACGGGGGGATAGGAAATGAAAATAAAACGATTTAATTAATACATCAGCTCTTATTTTTATAGAAAAGCAACAGAAACAAGCCAAATGTCACTTCCAGGTTAGAAATGAGATATATTTTTACTGCGTTATTAGCCTTACTGAGATATTCCTTCACTGTGTGAGGTGAAATACCCATTTTTTCTGCCGTTTGTTTATAGGTGTAGCCTTCAACTTTACAAAAAACGTAAACACTTCGCTGTTGCGGTGATAATTTATTCAGTACAGTATTTAAAAGATGTTCGCTCTCTTTATAATTCAGCGCAGTTTCTATTTGCTCATAATTTTCTGTAGCGATACTTTTGAAGTGCTCCATCATCTTCCTGTCCCGTTGCAGCTTTCTAAAAAAGTCATGCACCAGATTTTGGGCAACACGGTATAAATAAGAAAGAAAATCAGTCTCTATACCCATCACTTCCCTCTTCTGCCAGATTTTAGTGAACAATTCCTGTATCAGTTCTTCGGCAGTCAGCTCATCCTTCACCATCTTCAGGATATTGAGGTATAACCTGGGACTATACTGATGATACAATTGTTCAAACGCCCGGGTATCACCCGCCTGCAATTTTAAGAGCAGGTCGGATTCATTTGAAGGGTGTGAAATTGCAGGGTTGGTCATTGAAGGACTAAGGTACAGGAAAAAATAAATATCCTGTTCCTGAATACTGAAAAGGACGTATAAGTGATAATACGATGATCATCCTAATGCCAGCTGTTAATCACTTCCGCTAACAGCGGTTTTCAAAGACATTTACGATCATCCATTTTCAAATAAGTCACCGCAATACAAAGCTCACACGCGGATGCGTTAGCAGGGAATTTCAAAAATTTCCTTTCCGGGTCCCAGCTAGTAGATTTCTTATGGCTCCATTGTGGGTTGGCTATGCTTCACTATGGGATCATTCACTATCAACTAACCTCCTGCCCAGCATTCCCTACCTCTTTCGTTAATTTAATTTACTATTTTTAAAACATGAAATTTCCCTCTTTAAGAAATGTAATCTCAGACGTAGCTACAGTCATCAGGCGTTTTCCTTTTGAAATGCTGTTTGCTGTTATGGGCACCATTGCAGCCATCTGTTTAACTGAACTTTCTAATACGGCTACCCTTGCGGAAACTTGGTGTGTAAGAGCATTGATGACTGCTAATCTTGGCCTGCTCATTAGTTTGTCGACCACACTGTATGCCGAAAGCAGAAAAATAAGCGGTAAGCAGATGGTAATATATAAAATACTTACCGCCTTACTCGCGGCAGGACTGATTTTCCTCATTAATCCTTATGTGAATAAAGCAGATTATACCCGGTTCTTTTTACTGAGTTTTGGTTTTCATCTTCTTGTTGCATTCGCTGCTTTTTTAGCACCCGGACAGATCCAGGGATTCTGGCAATTCAATAAAACACTATTTCTAAGATTCCTGACCAGCGCTTTATACAGCGCCGTATTATTTGGGGGTATATCAGCTGCACTTGGCGCGATGAACTTCCTGTTCAATTTCAAGTTTGAATGGGATACTTTTATGATCCTTTTCATCTGTATTACAGGATTATTCAGTACCCTGTTTTTCCTTGCCGGAGTTCCGAAAGACACTGTTGCACTGGATAATGACCTGTCTTACCCTAAAGGACTGAAGATTTTTACACAGTATGTGCTGATTCCGCTCGCAACGCTGTATGTGATCATTCTGCTGGCTTATGAAATAAAAATACTGCTTCAATGGAACCTACCTAAAGGATTGGTTTCCAACCTTATCCTGGGTTACTCTGTGTTCGGCCTCCTTTCGCTGCTGCTGGTTTTTCCTATCAGTCACCAGGAAGAAAATAAGTGGATCAAAACCTTTTCCCGCAGCTTTTATTTCCTGATGCTTCCACTGATTGTCTTGTTATTCATAGCAGTAGGTACGCGTATCTTCAGCTATGGAATTACCGAGTTACGTTATTTTTTAATCCTGCTCGCCTGCTGGCAATTATTTATTGCACTCTACTTCCTTTTTTCCCGAAAACAGAATATCAAGCTGATCCCGATCTCCTTATGTATCTGCACTCTCTTGTCTATTTATGGTCCGCAGAGCGCATTTTCTGTCTCTATGTATTCCCAAAAACGCATCCTGCTTAACGTACTGAAAAGGAACGGCCTGCTTAAGGAGGATAAGCTAATCTCTTTAGGTGAGCGAAAAATCGCGAAAAAAGAAGGCGAGCTGGCAGTAGAAAAGATAGAGTACATGATCAATAATTATGATTTAAAAGTATTCCAGCCATATGTTAAAAAAGACCTGGAATTGGTGAGTGATTCTTTAAGTAAACTGAAAAGTTCAAATCAGCGCGGTTCAATCGATAACTATGAGCTGAAAACAAAAAAGCTTTTATGGATCACCAGTTATCTCGGTTTAAATAAATTTGTTGGTTACAGATATGACTGGGATAAATCGACGTCCGCTTTAAAGACTAACTATCATATTACTGCGGAGAGCAACGGTATTGTGGATGTTAAAGGTTACGATTTGATGTTAAACAGCAACAGTTACATGAATGAAACCAAGGGTCAACTTATGGATGGCATCCGTATCATAGAGGATGGAACTGAAAATTATCCCGGACTAAAATTGAATGGAGAAAAGGCTGGATTTGATCTGCGGGTTATGATGACTACCATTATGAAAGATCAGGCGAAGTTAAAACCTTTCGCAGGCAGCGAGGAAGATCCTTACGATGCGGATTATATCCTGCCATCAAACCACCTCACATTTACACAGAAAACACCGCATTATACGGTAACCATAAAGGTCACCGATATCAGGTTTTTAATTGATCACAAGAAAGTAGTAGAAGAGATCAATTCCTCGGACATCATTTACCTGATAAAGATCAATAAATAATTATTGGTTCTAAAATAAGAAAGCCCGGAATTCTATTTGCAAATTCCGGCCTTTCCTAATTTAAGAGGCTTTGTTATTTTTTCAGCGTAGTCTCATAGATCGTTTTACCTTCGTGGTTGATCACTTTGGTATTCAATCGGTTACGGTCCACTGAAAAATACATAAATCCATAGTCTGCCGCTTCAAAACGACTGTAGCTTACACCAGCCGTAACTGGAGTTACTTCAGAACCTGATCCGGAGATAAAATGATGTGTAAAACCTTCAGTTTTGAGGTGCTGTTGTGAATGGTCATGCCCTGAAAGATAAACGTCAACCTTCTGGCGTTCAAAGATCCCCAGCAACACTTTTCTTACAGCCAGAGTATCATAATTCTTGATTCTCGGACCAACTGTATAGATCGGATGGTGACCAATCACCATTTTCCAGCGCACATCAGGAGAAGCATCTTTTAACGTTTTCTCCAGCCACTCCAGTTGTTTCTCTGGCTGCTGACCTGCTACATGGGGACCATATTCTGAGTTGCTGTAAAAATCAGGAATCATCGGATTGGTATCTATAAATACCATCAGCATTTTTCCGCCGTCCGGTCCTTTGAGATTCACTTCTTTGGAGTAATACCTGGCAGGCATTTTCCACCTGCGACTGATCTTACTGTAACGCACCTGTGCATCAGGATCAGATTTATAATCATGGTTCCCTAAAATAGGATACCAGTCCCATTGGAGGGCGAATTCGGTATAGATATTTTCATAAGAGTAATGCCATAAGGGATCATGTTCACTCGTTACGCCACTCGGGTAAAAATTATCACCGAGAGACAGAATAAAATCGTTCGGATTTTCCGTAGCCCATTTCCCCATCTGTCTTGCAACAGGAAGCTGATGATCTGCACCATTCCTGCCCCAATCCCCAATTGCCATAAAATGGACAGGGTAATCGTCATTCAGTTCATGACGGGGAGCGATATCTTCACTTTCCAGTGTTGTTTCTACAGGTACGGCCAGTGCATTTAAGGGAGCCAGAATAGTGGCTCCCAATGCAGTGATTGCAGTACTTTTAAAAAATTCTCTTCTCTTCATTTACAACGGATAATCTTAGTAACCGGGGTTTTGAACCAGTTTAGGGTTAAGTACAATTTCTGTTGCAGGGATCGGGAAAATTCTGCGGTAAGCCCCTTCATTTCCAGCTTTAAACTGCCATGCATTTTCATACTTGCCATAACGGATCAGGTCATTACGTCTCCAGCCTTCCCAAGCCAGTTCCCTGCCTCTTTCAGCAAAAATATCTTCTAAGTTTACAGCGGTTAATACTGGTGCTTTTGCACGAATACGCACCCTGTTCACCAAATCGAGTGCGGTACCAGCATTCCCGCCCTGTCTCAATATGGCTTCTGCCTGCATCAGGTAAACATCAGCAAGTCTCAATACAGGCATATCGTTGTTTTGAAAACGGGTACTGGCATTGGTATTTGGATCTGGTGCATATTTCACAGAACGTACACCTCTTGAGATACCTCCAACTTCGGCCCCAACATCCATAGTAGCCTCATTGGTCAATACAATTTCCGGAGTAAAGTTGAGCTGGAAATTGCCGTTTTTAATAGGTGTCCCATCCGTTAAAGTCTGCGGTCCGGCAAGCCATGTTGCGTTACGCACGTCATTTGCCAAGTTAAAAGTATTATAAAACTGAGCAATGGTACACATGGCATTACTCGGACTAAAAGGAAGGTTGTACTTCGCCCTTAATGCGCTATGTAATGAATAGCGGGTCATTGCATTTCCATTGGAATAATTAGCATCATAGGTAGCGGCAAAAATCGTTTCTGAATTTGCCGTATTCGTTGGCGAAAACAGGTCATTGTAATTAGACATCAGGGTCAATTTTGACTCTGTCATGATTTTATCACCATAGGTTATTGCATTGGCATACATAGCAGTACCTGTATATTGTTCTGCATTCAAATACATTTTCTGCAAAAGAGCGTAGGCCATCCATTTGGTAGGGTGACCATAATTGGCAAGAATTACTGTAGGCGGTGCAGGAAGCGTCTCTGCAGTTTCCAGCAGTTCTTTCTCAATGTATTTGAACACATCTGCTCTCTTGGATTGTACAGGTTGCTCGGACGAACCGAAAGTAATGATGGGAACATTACCATATAAATCCATCATATAGAAATAGAACAGCGCACGCATCGTCCGCACTTCGCTAAGGTATGCTGTTTTAACCGGGCCATCCTGTGCCTTCTCCAGCAGATTTAGTACCCTGTTACAATCACTGATTCCGGCATAACCCCATTCCCAGGTGGATTGTACAAACGGGTGATCTACCGTCCAGCTGTGTTTATGCAGGAACATATATCTTCCGTTATCATAATAACCCACATTACGTGCCGGGATAATCGCTTCGTCAGTCGCCAGTTCCTGCGTCCAGAATACGCTCACACCATAGTTCTCGGTAAATTTCGGATATATAGTTCCGGTTGCAGCGAGAAAGGCATCTTCTGTAGTCGGAAAATTCTTGTCCGTATACTGCGATTCTACGTCTATATCTAATTTGGTACAACTACCCAATGCCAATACAGCGAGGGTAGCGATGGTATATATTTTTTTCATGTGATTAAGAATAATAGGTTAAAGACTCATGTTCAGTCCAAACATGAACGTGCGTGTTTTCGGATAAAAATTACGGTAATCGATACCAGGCGTTTGTCCGGCCATATCGATCTCAGGATCCACCCCTTTGTATTTGGTAATAATAAACAGGTTATTGGCACCTCCGTAAATGCGGAACGACCTTGTACCCTGTATTTTGAAACTATAACCCAGGGTAGCATTATCCAGTCTCAGGTAAGAACCGCTTTCCAGGTATCTGTCTGATACAAAATGGGCATTTCCATCATTGATCGACTCAGATAGTGTACTCACAAGAACATTTGTCTGTGGCGCATAAATTGGCGCGTTCATATCCGCCATGGTTGCGTTCAGGATTTTATTACCATATACACCGCGGACAAATACATTTAAATCTAATTGTTTGTATTTGAATGTATTGTTCCATCCATACAATAACTTAGGTTGTGCTGAACCGGTTACAGTAAAATTGTCGAATCCGGTAGCGGTTGCGGAAGCATTTCCATTTTTATCATAAAAAGTAGATACACCAGCATCGTTTTTCCCCGCATATCTTAAAGTATAGAATGATCCCAGTGGCATGCCTTCTTTAATAATCTGATATCCGCTACCTGACTGTCCACGGCCACCGAGATTGGCAGTATAAATCTGATCTGCATTAAATACATCATTAGAGATGCTGGTAATTTCATTTTTATTATGTGAGAAGTTAACCGCCGTTGTCCAGCTAAAGTCCTTCGTTCTTACCGGAGTGGTATTCAATGAAAGTTCAATCCCTTTATTTGTCATTGCACCCACATTGGCCGTAAGGATATTGTAGGGGTATCCCTGCGAGAAAGTAACTGCATATGAACCGATCAGATCCGTCGTCTTTTTATTGTATACATCCAGGACTCCTGATAATTTACCTTTAAATAATTCAAAGTCTAAACCCAGATTGATGGTCGCTGTACGTTCCCATTTCAGATCAGGATTTGCATTTTGCGCAGGCCCGATTCCAGGAAGGTACCCTCCGTTATAAGGGAAATTATCTTTTTTCCCATTGAGATACTGTGCAGTAAAGGCATTGAAACCAATTGAGTTACCAGATACGCCGTAACCTGCACGGAATTTCAATGCACTTACGAAATCAACGTTTTCCATAAAATCTTCCTTGTCAAGATTCCATCCTGCTGATACCGAAGGGAACATTCCCCAACGGTTATTGATCCCAAATGCCGATGAACCGTCACGACGGAGTGTTGCCTGCAATAAGTATTTCCCTTTATAGTCATACATCGCACGACCATAAAAAGAGATGAGTCTGAGTGTAGAGATATAAATCGTACCGTAGTTCACCACCGTGTTTCCATTGCCCCTGCTCAGGCTCAGGTTATTCCAGCCCAGTTCGTCAGAAACAAATCCCTGTCCTGAAGTCTGGAAACCATCACCATCACGGTTTTCCTGCCATGAATATCCCGCAAGAAGCTTCAGGTTATGGTCACCAAAAGACTTGTCGTAGTTAAAATAACCTTCAACTACTTTCTGTGTATTGGTCACTGTAGAACGCTCTGCATAACCTTTCACACCTTGCATCAGCATAGATGCTCTATTATAATAAAGGTTACTATCAATCTTCTCAGTTTGTATAGATCCCATAGCAGTAAAATCCAATCCGCGCAGGATATTCACTTTAGCCGATGCATTGATCAGCGTTAAGTTTGTTTTACTCTGAATCTTGTTATCATTTAACAAGGCAACCGGGTTATAATACCCACCGGTACCTTTAGTCCTTAAAGGATCTTCTGTGTAAGTACCATCCGCTTTACGGACAGCTACTGTAGGAAGAAATGTAAACATGTTATTATATACCTCGTTCGCTATAGCATTATTAGTGATCCTGCTATTGGTTAAACCCAGGTTTAACTTCAAACGATCGTTCAGCATCCGCTGTTCCATATTTCCGCGTACAATAAAACGGTTTGAAGAAGAGGTTTTAATGATACCTTCATTGTCAAGGTAATTTACACTGGCACTATAAGAAGAATTTTCTCCGCTACCGGCCATGCTGAGGTTATGGTTTTGGGAAAAACCTGTCCTCGTCACTTCTTTAAGCCAGTTGGTATTGCTGCCATCATTATTTTGCGGATCAAACGTTTTACCATTATCAGCCAGATAAGCACGCAGCTGATCACCTGTGGCCATCTCCATTGAATTAGAAATTGATTCTGTTGCCGCATAAGCACTGTAACTGATTGTCGGTTTACCTTTTGTAGCTCTGCGGGTAGTCACCATGATTACACCGTTAGCTGCTCTTGAACCATAAATCGCGGTAGAAGAAGCATCTTTTAACACTTCCATACTGGTAATGTCATCAGGGGCAACCACATCAATTGATGCTCCCGGAACACCATCAATTACATAGAAAGGCTGCTGTGCGCCATTTCTAAAACTTGAAGGCCCACGTAGAATCACTGAAGGTTTATCATTTGGATTTCCGCTGCGGGTAATATTTAAACCTGCAACCTTACCCTGTAAAAGTTGTCCCGGTGAACTCACTACACCTGCGTTGAAATCTTCTGGTTTTACCGAGGTTACTGAACCAGTAATTTCATTACGTTTGCTTTTTCCGTAACCAATCACTACTTCCTGAAGACTCGTTTGTGCTTCCTTTAGCTTCAATGTTAAAGCTACCTGCTGACCAGCAGTTAATGTGTAATTAGACAATGTATCTGTCTGATAACCCATATAGCTGAAAATAAAGCGGTAAGGTCCGCCAGCAGCGAGATTGCTGAAGGTAAACATCCCCTGACCGGAAGAACTGGTCGTTACAGATTTACCTGTACCCTGATGCTGCGCCCGGATACTCACCCCTGGTAAGGGCTGTCCGGACACATCCTGAACTACCCCCTTTACGGGAACTTGCTGCGCATACAACAGATTTGCCGAGCCTAAAAGGCCAAGTAAAGTGATGCGTCTTAAATACTTGGTAATTTTTGAATACATAGTTTTAATTGTGATTTCGTTCGTTTTGTTATTTGTATTTATTACTCCTCAGCCCGTTCCCATGCATTGGATAAAGGCTGCAGGTGGATTTATTATTTATTTTTCTGAAGGATATATTCCTGTTCTGCGCCTCTTGATAAAGACATGTTATTGATCAGGCAAATCACATTCAATACACTTTCGATACTTTCCGTTGCGGTATTTACTTCTCCTGTGTAAGTGATATTGCCAATTTCTTTACTGTTTGCCTGAATTTTGACCTGGTAGGCACTGCTTAACAAGGCGACTACCTTTACCAGCGGAATGTTTTTCATCATGATCAGATTACCTTCATGCGTCAGGGAAGTTTCAGGAATGATTTTGACAGGTGCTGGTTGTTTCATGGAACTGGCCAACAGGGACTGACGGTCGTAGATCAATCCGGATTCAGCTTTGGTTAAGTATACCGCATGCTGCTTTGAAGCAGCGATTTCCGGAGAAACTACAATTTTTCCGGTATGCAGCTTTACAGAGGTCTGTTCTTTTCCGGCAACGGTATTAATAGTGAAAGATGTACCGAGGGCAGTGGTTTTTAGTCCGCCGGCATACACACTGAACGGTCGTACAGGATTTCTTTTCACCTTGAAATAGGCTTTACCAATTAGGTATACATCGCGAAAAGGTTTTGAAAGTCCTTTTTCATATCTCAGTTTACCCTGCGGATAAAGCGCCACTACAGAAGAGTCTGGTAGAGGAACATGTTTTACGGCAGCAGTGTTATTCGAAATCTCATCCCATTGGACAAGCTGATCAGCAGTATTTTTTGTTATGGAGGCAGTATTAAAATCTTTGACCGGCTTAGCAGGATTCCAATCCTGATAAACTACCCAGGCAAAAATCAGAAATACAGCGGCGGCGGCAGCATATCTGCCTGCTGTATAAAAACCTGACCTGATGTTTAGTTTCCTTGCTTCGGCATTTTCCTTCAATTCGATTAATTGCAGAATACGCTGCTGCATTTGGGCCGATTGCTCTTCTGATAATTCATCAGTTGGCTGATGTTGTTCCCATTCTTCATTACTGAAGAGATCATGGATGATTTCAGGATTTTTAAAAAGTTTTTTTCTGAGCTGTTCAGTACCGCATTTTCTAGCCTTCATAACCGTATTACGCAGGTCAAACACTTATCCCCTACGAGTTAACAATTATTTAATGTGGGCTATAGGAAAATCGTGTACATATACTGCCTGAGGCGGGATAATACTTTCCCGATGTGATTCTCTACAGTTTTAGGAGAGATGGAAAGGATTTCAGCAATTTCCTTGTGTGAGAGACCTTGTTTCCGGCTTAAATTGAAAACCATTTTACGAATACGAGGCAGACTATCTATCTCATTTTCGAAATGTTTCAACATATCTTTACTCTCGATCATTTTGATCAGGCTGTCAGAAAAAGGTTGCTGTGCTGATTCCGTATTGTACCTTGATCTGGTTGCTTCTTTCCTTAATTCACTGATCATCACCTGTCTTGCTATGCCAAATAATTGCACATTTAATGGCACATCTTCACATAAAACTGTACGGTGTTCCCAAAATTTAATAAAGGTGAGCTGTACCACTTCAGTTGCGATAAAATCTGATTGCGTTTTGTGATGAATGAAGCTGTAGATTTGCGCATGATAACAGCGGTAAACCGAGTTAAATACACCCGGATCACCGTCCTTTAATCCGCATATTTGATTCTGGTCCATTAACAGGCAAAAGTATTTTCTTTGGTCAAAAGAAAGATACGACTATTATTAAGCTTATATGAAAATTAGGTTAATAAATTCATAGAAAATAATAAGAAAGGAATTTGTGTATTAATTCTTCACCCTGTTCTTCTCACTTTCAGCACCAGACCCATCATGTTTTGCAGGTGTACTGAATGCTTTCCCAAAACGATAGCTTAAAGACAATACTGCCGTTCTTGAATCGCCCTTGTTTACCCAATTGGCCGATGTTTGTGCCAAATTATTGATAATCCCCCTGTTGATCTTACTATAAAACAAATCATTACCACTTAATTTCAGCGTTGTGCTCGCAGAAAGTTTTTTCTGCACCGCGGCATTTGCCTGCCAGATTGTTCCCAGAACAAATTGCGCATCAGTTATTTTAGTACGGTAATTACCGCTCAGCTCGCCGTCCCATCCCTTACCAAATCCCAATTTCACATTTGCACTGGCATAACAAAATGTTCCGCTTGTATGTAATTTACCTGTATAAAAATCTGTTTTGGTCGTGATGTTGGTCAGCTCCGAGTACAGGTTGATGCTCAACCATTTAGCAGGATCAAAAGTTCCGTTAAAAGAGAGACTCTTCACAATTTTGCGACCCAGATTGCCCGGCCGGCTGTAATAGATGCCATTCAGGATTTCTATCGTTTCGTTTACATCATCCTTAGTATTGGAATAACTCAGCGTAGTTGTATACTTACTTTTATACGTATGCGAAAGTTCCAGACTTTGCGTATAAGAAGGTTTTAAGAAAGGATTACCCTGGTAATACGTAAATTTATCCAGAGGGGACAAAAAAGGATTAAGGTCTTCATAATACGGACGGTCTATCCTTCTTCCATAATTGATACCAACCTGGTGAGTGGCAAGCGTATCGAATTTATACAGCAGATACACCGTAGGAAAAAGTCCGGTATAATTCCTTTTAAAAGAAGAATCCGCTTTCAGTAAATTACCCAGCTGGTGACCGTCGGACATCGTATTTTCTGCCCTTAAGCCCGCCTGAACAGACAATTGCTTCATTTCTCTGTTAAAATTGATATATCCAGCATTGATGTTCTCTTTGTAAAGGAAATGGTTACTCTTATCGTAATCCTGTTCCGTTAGCCCGTTAACCGTTGTACGATAGTCAGCCACATTATCTGTTTTGGTATAGCTGGATTTTAACCCTGCTG
>Ga0247814_10000627_pt1 | contig 26422 bp, 23 predicted proteins | sample UWRJL179409R1_FD_179947 | JGI IMG/M metagenome (GOLD analysis project Ga0247814, IMG submission 179947) | Plant litter microbial communities from Arlington Agricultural Research Station in Wisconsin, United States - UWRJ-L179-409R-1 | ecosystem: Environmental > Terrestrial > Plant litter >... | reverse complement strand
GAGAGAACAGTAAAGTGAAGGTGCTGCATATTGCAGAGATATTAAATGCAGAATAACCCGAGATGACAGACGAAGCTATAAAAACACATCCCGAATTATCGGAGACTTTTAACCAGGATGAAGCAAGAGTAGACTGGCATGATGAAACCTTATGGTGGATCAGACAGAAAAGAGATAAGTCGGCCCACAGTATTCCTGAATGGGAAATGCTCAGGGAAACTGCATCACAAATTAAAAATAATGTATTGTCTGATCTGGGGAATTACCTGGTCAGTTTTGAGGAGAAGGCATTAGCTAATGGGATCGTTGTACACTGGGCTACAGATGCAGCAGAACATAACCGTATTGTGCACAGTATCCTGCAGAAAAACGGCATCGGCCAGATGGTTAAAAGCAAATCCATGCTGACCGAGGAATGCCACCTGAATGAATACCTGGAGCAACATGGTATTGATGTTATTGATTCTGACCTTGGAGAACGTATTGTGCAGCTGGCCAAAGAACCGCCTAGCCATATTGTATTGCCATGTATCCATAAAAAGAAAGAAGAAATCGGCGAGTTGTTTTATCAGCATCTGGGCGTGCCCGAAGGTACTTCAGATCCGCAGATATTGACAGAGGCCGCCAGACAACATCTCAGGGAAACCTTCCTGACCAGAAAAGCGGCACTGACAGGTGTAAACTTCGCTATCGCAGAAACTGGTGAATTTGTAGTTTGTACAAACGAAGGGAATGCCGATATGGGCGCGCATCTTGCAGATGTGCATATTGCCAGTATGGGGATGGAAAAGATCATTCCTGAGCGCAAACATTTGGGTGTATTCCTGAGATTACTCACCAGGAGTGCAACCGGTCAGCCGATTACTACTTATTCCAGTCATTTCAAAAAGCCCAGACCCGGGCAGGAAATGCACATTATTATTGTAGACAATGGTCGAACTATCCAGATGGGTCGTGAAGATTTCCGTGCCTCATTAAAATGTATCCGCTGCGGAGCTTGTATGAATACCTGTCCCGTATACAGAAGGAGTGGTGGCCATAGTTACCACAATGCCATATCAGGACCTATCGGGGCTATTTTGGCACCAAATCTGGATATGAAAAAGTATGCGGATTTACCATTTGCCTCTACACTGTGCGGATCATGCTCTAACGTATGTCCGGTTAAAATAGATATTCATCAGCAACTCTATAAATGGCGACAGGTCATAGTTAAAGAAGGATACGCAGATACCTCGAAGAAGATTGGCATGCAGCTGATGACCTTTACCTTGTCTTCGCCGGTGATCTACAGAACCGCAGGCAAAGCAGGACGCTGGTTTTTAAAACATGTGCCTTTTGCGGTAAATAATAAGTTTAATCCCTGGTATAAACACCGTGATATGCCCGAAGCCCCGGAAGAGTCGTTCGGCGAGTGGTATAAACGAAATGTGCAGCAGAAATAAAGATGAGCAGAGATAAAATACTGGCTGCTTTGCAGCAAAACCAACCGGAGCTGAGTGCTTTACCTTCGATCCCGGTTTTTGAAAGAGATCAGGAACTGAGCCTGACCGAAAAATTTAAGGCTATGGCCGAAGGTATAGGGAGCAAAGTATACCTGGTCAGCTCTCTGAAAGAAGTTCAGGAGCAGATCCATGCAGATTTTGCAGGTGAAAAGCGGATTGTATCGACTGTAGCGTCATTAGTTTCAGTAGAAATACCTGCTTTTGAACTGAATGCTGATCCGCATAGCTATGCCGATGTGGATGTCGCAATTTTCGAACCTTTATTTGCCGTTGCGGAAAATTCAGCCCTATGGATTACTGAAGACAGAATGGGGGTAAGAGCTTTGCCTTTTATTACCCAGCATATCGTAATGCTGGTTAAAAATAATAGTCTTGTTCCTGATATGCATGCCGCTTATGAGCGGATTGGTATGGCAGATTATGGTTTTGGATCTTTTATCGCCGGCCCTTCCAAAACAGCTGACATAGAGCAGTCGCTTGTTCTTGGGGCGCATGGCCCGAGAAGTATGACGGTATTCCTGATTAATGAAGTATAAAGAATACTGATAATTGAAGAATCTCCTCATCAAAACCACTATTTTTATAATATGGACTTTGTCTGCAAAGGCACAAGCTGTTAATTCTTATACTTCAGATAAGGTAAGCTTTAAAAGTACAGATGGTCATATTACTTTCGGAGGGACGCTGACCTTACCTGAAGGTGTGAATAATGTACCTGCCGTTATCATTGTATCTGATAGAGGAAAACAGGATAGGGACGGCAAAATGGCAGGCCATCCACTATTTGCACAAATAGCGGATTATCTAAGCAATAATGGAATTGCTGTGTTGAGACTGGACGATCGTGGAGTAGGAAAAACTACGGGTGACCTTGAACTGGCTAATACACGTAATTTAGCTGATGACGCTTTGGCTGCACTTCAGTTTTTGAAGGGTGTAAATGGTATCAGTAATAAGAAGATCGGACTAATGGGGCACGGCGAGGGTGGCGCCGTAATTTCCCTTGCTGCAGCCGGAAGTAAAGATGTTGCATTTCTGATCAGTCTCGCAGGTGTGGCGCTATCAGATTCCGATGGAGCTAAAACACTGTCAAGGCTGAGGGTTCCAATATTAGCTTTACACGGAGATAAAGATCTGGAGGTAGCTGCTGAGCAAAATCTGGATAACTGGAAGAAATATACGGCCTTTGGCGGAAACAGAAGGGTGCGTACCGTTTTGCTTTCCGGATTAAATCATCTGTTTTTGCCTTGCAAGACCTGCACGATAGCGGAGTATCCATTTATCAAAGCAGATTTCTCTTTGCGCACGCTCAATGTGATCAATCTTTGGCTGCAAGCCAATGTTGTTAAGTTCAATTGACCTAAAATTTCGCTTAGGATCTTTTGATACCATTTGTTATTATTATGGTTTATTCTTTTTAACATTATCGCTAGATTGATGTTTAAATCAATATTATCACGATATTAGAAAATCTAATCATAATACAATGAACGACAGAAGATCATTTCTAAAAAAAACTGCTTTACTTAGTACAGCGTTAATTACTTCCAACTCGTTGCTGTCTATGGCAGCTGAGCCTTACCTGAACAAAAAAGTCAGGGAGATTGGATTACAATTATATACATTGAGAGATGTCCTTAATCAGGATGTACGTTCTACAATAAAAAAAGTAGCGGAAATTGGTTATCAACATGCAGAAACCTTTTATGGTTATCAAAAAAATGATGCGGCAGCTAAACTCTGGGGACTTACCGTTGCGGAATTAAGTAGCTTATTAAAAGATAATCAGTTGAAAACCTATAGCGGTCATTATCAGTTAAACGATTTTCTGACGATTGGAAACGGTGATGACAGCGCATTGAAATACCAGATTGATATTGCTGCAGCTCTTGGTCAGAAATACTTCATTGTACCCGTTCCACCTGTTATGCTTTTAGATAAACTAGGTAAACCGGAGTTTCAGTATATGGCTGCACAGTTAAATAAAGCTGGTGAATTATGTGCTAAATCCGGTCTGACTGTAGGTTACCATAATCACTTCTGGGAATTCAGACAGCTTGCAGATGGCGGTAAAGGTTATGATATCTTATTAAATGAGACAGATCCTGAACTCGTTACTTTTGAGCTTGATTTATTCTGGATCAAAAAATCGGGAATAAATCCAGTAGATTATTTTGAAAAATATCCTAAACGTTTCTCGATGTGGCACGTGAAAGATATGGACAAGAATAATACTGCTATAATTACTGGTGGCGCACTTGATAAAGCACCTTCAAAAGATGTGTTGACAGGAATTAGTTATGCTGAAGTAGGTACCGGAAATATTGATTTCAAAGACATTTTTAAAGGAGAGAAAAAATCCGGCCTGAAACATATTTTTGTGGAACAGGATGTGATTAAAATTGATCCTTTCACGAGTATCAAACAGAGTTTCGACTACGTAAAACAGAACCTTGTAAAATAAATAATAGCTGGTCCGGTTGGTTTTTTAAAGCCTGACCAGCTCTTTGTACAAAATTATCTGTAGCTTCATCACACCAAATAAAATGTGTGTTCTAGTGAAAATAAAACTTACCTGCCTCTTCCTGCTGATTTTTGTTGCTCTACAAACTAAAGCAACTATTCACAATACTTATAATATCAAAGACTATGGTGCTGTCGCTGATGGTAAAACAGATAATGCTGTTGCGATTCAGAAGGCAATTGATGCTTGTTCTTCCGCCAAGGGAGGTGTTGTGATTGTACCCTCAGGTATTTACTTAAGTGGTCCCTTCAACCTCAAATCCAATATTGAAGTCAACATTCAGACCGGCGCCACCATCCTGGCCAATCCTGATGAAAATGTATATAAAGTAAGCGCTTTTAGAGATAATCCTGGTGAGGGAACGATCTGGATTGGCGGTTACGATGTGCATCATCTTACCTTGAGCGGTGGCGGTACAATTGATGGCAATGGAATCTCATTTATGGGAGCAGAGCTGGAAGATTCTTACGTACTCAAACCCTTTTCTGTAGCAGATAAAAGACCCCATGTGCTCACGCTCATTGGTGGTTCAAACATCCGTATTAAAGACCTGACTATCAGAAACTCTGCCTACTGGACAGTTCACCTCATTGGCTGTGACGATGTAGTGGTGTCTGGCATCACCTTATTAAACAGCTTAAAAGTGCGTAACAGCGATGGCATCGATGTAGATCATAGTCGTAATGTAAGAATCAGCGATTGTTATATAGAGTCTGGTGACGACTGTATCTGTCTTAAAAACAGACGTGAATTTCAGGAATTTGGCCCCTGTAAAAATATTACCGTGAGTAATTGCACCATGACTTCCCGTTCTTGTGCCATAAAAATAGGCTCTGAAATGTAGACAGTATCAGCAATGTGATCATCAGCAACTGTATCATTACTAAAAGTAACCGGGGCATTGGTATACAAAACCGTGATGAGGGGACGGTAAGTAATGTATTCTTCTCCAATATTATCATTGACAGCCATTTCTTTTCTGACGTGTGGTGGGGTAAAGCAGAACCCATTTATGTCACTTCTTTCAAAAGAGCAAAGTCGGCCGACAAAGACGGGGGCTGGCGATTTGCAAAAGGGCAGACAGAGGGAAAAGCAGGGGAAGTGAGCAATATCCGTTTCAGCAATATCAGCTGCAGTAGTGAGAATGGTATTTATGTAGGTGGTGAATCGCCAGGGCTGGTCAACAATATCTCTTTTGATCAGATCAATCTTTTTCTGAATAAAACCACCGCTATCGAAGGCGGGATTTACGACCGCAGGCCAAGTGCTGTTGCTGGTTTAGTGAAAGCAAAAACATCCGGTTTTTACCTGGACCGGGCATCGGATATTTCAATATCCAACAGCAAGGTCACCTGGGGAAATAACAAAGCCCCTTATTTCTCAGGTGTACTCGAAAAAAATGAAATTGAAAGATTGAAATTAAACGGCCTGGAAGGTGAAGACGCTTTTTCGGGCCAGTTGCATCGGATTAGAAAATAATTAATTCGTGCCCAGCATACATCGTATAAATAATGATCAAAAGAACAGGAAATTGCTCCTGCTCTTTTGATCATTAATTTAGTAGCCGAAGCTGTAACTCAATAGTATTTCCTGACTGGCATTATTTGTTTGTCCCCCGTTCATCTGCTGGCCTACACTGAACTGGTAACTGTAACCTATATTGAAGTTGCTCAGATAAACCTGTGCTAATCCGGCCACCCTGCCTTTACTATCCGCATTTATTCCCAGTCCAAAAGACTGCTTTACGATGGCCATGGCAGATATCCCTGCCCATAATTTCTCATCCTGCAGGTAGCTCAAAATCGCAGCAGGTTTGAGTGTAAAATCATCACTAAATATCAACTGTATTCCTCCCGTTAAGAAGTATTGATTTTTGAAGATATAATCCGCAGTCCCTGCTGCAGCCCTGTTTACTGCAAAGCCTGGTGTAGAAATACCTATATAATATTTGTTGGGATGGTATAACATCAAACCTGCGCCAACCTGTGCCGTATTTGAGCTGATGTTATTATTGTATACAGGATCGTCATTGCTATCTATTCCTGAAAAAATCCCTCTATAAGTACTTAATCCGGCATTTACAGACATGGCGAAATAATCATTTTCACCAACACGGATAGCCTTTGCGAAAAATGCGCCGATGTTTGCTGCTTTCTCTTCCCCCGCACGCTCATACCGCAGATTGATCCCTGCAGTGGCATTGATGTTTTTAATCGGGGCATAACCATTAACCCATAAAACTTCTGGTGCACCCTCAATCCCCGTCCATCTTCTCCGGCCCAGTATCGTCATCTCTCCTTCAGGTTTCAATAGACTTGCGGCCTGGTTGACAGGTGTGATGTTGCTGCCATATAAATTATAAATCGGGTTTTGCTGACTGTATACAGGAAAAATACTTACTGCTGCTGGGAGTGCCAGCAGCAGTAAGATTCTGTTGAACAATTTCATCCTGATCATGCTAATATCCTAAAGCAAAATGGCCTTTCACTGTTTCCCATCTGCCATTGGATTTTACTTTGATCAGGTAAAAATAAGTTCCTGTAGGAAGTTTTATTCCGGATCTGTCCCTGCCATCAAACACGATATTGATATTATTATAATTGTCTTTTTTAAAGATTTCTACACCGTTGGCATTGAGGATAGAGACTTTGTTTTCCGGAAAATTTTCTATTCTTTCAATTTGAAGGATGTCATTTTTCCCGTCTCCATTCGGTGACAGCACATTTTTCACGCTGAGGAGACTTTCTTCTGCGCTGGTGTTTGAGCTACTTCTTAATAACGCATTAGTTTCAATACCACAGCTGTAATTATGAGCAAAGGCGATCTGCGCGTTGGTGAAAGCAGTATAGGCAGCATTTACATCAACATTCAATTCATGGTTGATCACCCCGTCGCATGTTCCACGAGGCGTAGTGGTCGCAGCTGAAGTCAGTCCGGGCATCTGCAGGTATCTTCCGGCAGCGCAAGTGCCACCAATTTCTGCATCTCCGCCCACTTGTATCGTTCCGCTAAAACTGTCTGCACCCATTGATAATGCATTACCATATATGAGTGCGGTGCCACTTAGGTTGTTGTTAAATAAAACCGCATTGCCTTTTACAATAGCGCTTCCTGCTACTGTGGTGCCAGAGTAAACCTGACCTTGTTCCGTCACTTTACCATTTGTATTTACATTTGCATTTAAGGCTACAATTGCAAAGTCGCTGACCACCGCATTACCCGAAACCCTGGCATTATCACGTACCATTGCCTTGCCCTCAATCCGGGCGGTACCTGTTACCTGTGCGGTACCTAATACCACAGCTTTCGGACCCACATAGGCAGTTGAAGCTACAGTTGCAGTCGATGCCACAAAACCACCTCCGTTTGAATGATTTGCCCCTGCAGGTAGCGACTCGTGTCTGAATCCAGGCTGATAGCCTTCAGGCAATGCCCCTTTAATATTGATTTCATATGGGTAACGGTATAATTTTGGAAAGCCCACCTCGAAAAAGTTGTTGTGCACCTGATAGGTGGTCGGTGCGCCCATCACCACAAGATATAATTCCGTTGACCCGGTAGGTACCTTATACGCAACTTCAGTATTTCCCTGCAATACTGCGCCGAAGGTAGTCGCACCCCCAGCCGCTACACTTACAAATCCATATCTCCATCCAGCCGTATTATTTACTTCAGTATGTCCTTTGAAATTGAGATACACATACTTATCCGGGCAATTTGCTTCGGTTTGCGGATAGAGCCTGATGATGTTGAAACCATATTGCTGAGGTGCAAGCCTATCCGCAATAGCATAATGGCCAGTGCTTAAAGAATCCAGAATGGTGGTTTTTTTCCAGACATATTGTTTTTCAATACTCGCTTCTGCGGCCTGAATCTGGGTTTTGTTGCTGAAGTCACCCTTAACTCTTTTCATCGCGTAATTCAGCATCATGTCATTCATCTGCGTTTGATTAAAGGCCAACAGCCTTCTCACCGTCTCCATCGGATGTTCTTTCTGTGGCTGGTTGGATTCCCGCCAGATCCTCGATACAAAATCAAGACCTTCTCTGTCTTTTAAATACTGCAGGATGTACCAGTCGCCATAATGTTTACGCGGTGACCCGATATAGTAATTTGTAAAATTCATTGCCCGGGGATAATCAGTAGCCGTAATGAAACCAGGGTACCGCTGGATAGCCATAAAATTGGCATGCGTTTCCCAGAAAAATCCCCCATGGGTTACATCTGTAAAGCCATGTCCGGGATACAAGATGGGCACCATGTACTGAAAAGAATGATTCATTTCATGTGATACGACCCAGCCATTTTCTGACATGGACCTTGGGTCTACAAACATTGCCCCTATCACATTATCAAATCCGCCACCAAAAGCCCATCCTGTATATAAGGTGCTGCTCCAGGTATTGTTCATTACAATAATCATCTTATACTTTGCAAGGTTTCCTTTCTCTTCCAGCACATGCAGGTTCTGTATATAAAAGTTATAGATGTTTTCCATACTGTCCAGTACAGACTGAGGGTTAAAACGGAGGTTCACATCTGTTGCTGTCTGTGGATTATTGCCAGCAAGTGGTCCCCATACCAGCAGGAAATTCGCTGATTGTCTGGAGCGGTTTGTTAAATCTACAGGGATATTCAGCGAAGTATTGTTCCATTCTGCCGGGATGTATACTATTTTTGCTGCCGGCGTTCCCGGTACCGTATCCGGCGTAGAGCTGTAAAACTGAATTTCGCCAACTGTGCAGTTTGAAGTGGTGACTCCCGTTGTATTTACTGACAGATCAGGTGCCAGGTAACGTACGTATTTAAAGCTATTGGTATTCGTGACCGTTAGTTCAGTCCAAGCAGCTATTGGTGGTTGTGTGGTTAATGCGGCCAGGGTAACCGGACTCGCAAAATCGGCCGTATTGGCTCCCTGAAATTTGCCCCCAATATTTTTTTCTACCGGCCAGGTCGCTGTACCGTCAACCCGGGGATAAAATCTTACCTTATTGATAACTTTTGGCGACGCAAGTTCAAGACCTACCCAGCCATGATTATTTCCAATGTCGCCACCCACATCAAAAAAAGTAGTAATATCATCATCAAAGGCTTTGTTTTGGCCCCATTGTGCGTTACCAGGTTCGCCAAGCACGATGCCAGTCAGTTTTGTCTGACTAAAAACGGAAGCTCCAGCTAAGCAGAGCAGGAGGGTGAGGAGAGATTTGGTTAATTTAGTTATCATATTTGTTGGTTTAGGTTATCGTCATGCTGGTTTTGGCTATAAATATATTGTTCAGTGTATTGCGTAAATTATTGAAATTCAGATGATTAAATTTATGATGTAATTGAGGTGTATACTAAGCGTATATTGATATTAATAAATTGGATATTATCTGTTTTACTGATATGACAGGAATTGTCCTTTGTTGTAATAGTTTGGTGTCTTTGATTGCTATGATTCTATATATCGGTATGCATTAGGAGGCGATAAATAATTTGATGCAGATTATTGGAGCTATGTTTGTATTTTTATCTCATGCTGAATAAAATCGTAATCTTCGCCGCATTGTACTGTATTGGACTTAGTTCCATTGCACAGACCGTTATTAAAAACAATGATACTCACCTGCATTATATGGGGCGTGTGCAGCAACTGGATACCGTTGCGGCTATGTTTTGGTCAGGTACTACAGTCAGCATTAATTTTAACGGAACAGGTGTAAAAGCAGTTTTGAATGATGAACGCGGAGATAATTTCTACAATATTATTCTTGACGGTAAGGTGATCCGTAAATTCAACCCCGAGAAAGGAAAAAAAGAATATACTCTTGTTGCAGACTTACCAGCTGGAAAACATGTGCTTGAGTTATTTAAGCGTACCGAATGGACAATGGGTAAAACTTTACTCTACAATTTTACACTTAATAAGGGGGCTGAATTATTACCCGCTACCCATACACGCAAGCGAAAAATAGAGTTTTTTGGTAATTCCATTACCTGTGGAATGGCCGTTGAAGACAGTACTGGTCAGGATCGTGGTTCAGGTCCTTACGAAAACAACTATGTAAGTTATGCAGCAACTACTGCCCGTCATTTTGATGCAGAATATTATTGTATTGCAAGGAGCGGGATAGGCGTAACAGTAAGTTGGTTTCCTTTGATCATGCCCGAAATGTATGATCGTTTAGACCCTTCGGATGCGAACAGCAAATGGGACTTCTCCAAATATACACCGGATCTGGTTGTCGTAAATCTTTTTCAGAACGATTCCTGGATAGTCACCAGACCAGACAATCCTGAATTCAAGGCCCGTTTTGGTACTCAAGCTCCATCAGCAGAACAGATCGTAGCGGCGTACCGCGATTTTATCAAATCTGTAAGGGGCAAATATAAAAATGCAAAGATCATTTGCGCACTGGGGAATATGGATGCTACTAAAGCCGGGGCTCCATGGCCGGGATATATTGAGCAGGCGGTTGCTTCTTTGAATGATAAAAGCATTTACACCCATTTCTTCTCTTTTAAGAATACTGCAGGGCACCCCAATGTGGCGGAACAGCAGGTAATGGCAAGAGACCTGATTCAGTACATTGAGCAAAATGTAAAGTGGTAAGGTTCTGGCTCCAATAATTTCATTAAGAATTTCTGATTTAATGCAGCAATAGACCATTTCCCAACTAAGGATGAGCGGATGGTTGTATGGCGGTGATGTGGAAGTATTGAATAGCCACATTATTCCAGTTCTATTTTTGTTATGCTCCCACTCTTGTGTACCCTATCTGTACCCCTACTGTATCCTATCTATACCTAGATAGTACAGATGAGGTATGGATAGGGTATGGTTTAGGTACAGTAAGAGTACACATGGGTGGGAGCATAGTGGGCGTAATATAGGTTTAAAGTGAGTTTTGTATTAACCTACATCACCATCGTAGTGCCGTGGTGTATATTTTAGAATTATAAATTGATTGGAATCAATCAGGCTTTTTTAATTGTGCAGATCGAAATAATCTATGAGAAACCATAGTTTAAATTTCTACTGCCTCTTTGAATCAAAACAAGCAATAAAAAAATCGCTTGCATGTTGTTAGATGTTAGTATCCCCTAGTTCATTTTATGGTAAATGATGCAATATGCAGTTCAATAATTTTGCTTTTTAAATACTCTGATTTTTGGAGGGGTTACCTAACAACTAGGTAAACCAGATCTGCTTCACATGTTTATGACTAAATACAGGAAATCGCAGTCGAAAAGTTAGCAATGAAGAGGTTAATAATGGAGTAAAAAGGCTATGTTTTTGTTGAAAATCAATTATTAGTAAGATATTATGATTTGGTAGTTAACCGTCTGAATTCCAGTTTACAAAAGGCTATAAAAAAAGAAAGGGTTGTTCCATCCAGACACATCCCTATTCTAACCAAATATAAACCTGTATGAACGGGTTTTCGCGTTAGAGTATCATAAAGGCCATTTAAGACTGTTTTTTGGTGCTCGAGGGATGACTTCGGGGATTTGTTTACAAATTCTTAATGAAGATCAATCGGATAATTACCAAATCAAAAAAATACCTATTAGCAAATTACAATGGCATCGAGATTCATCTGTCGGTTCCTAATAAAGAATCAAAGGAGCAAAAGTATTATTTAGACTATAAGTTTGGTACACAAAAAAAGTACTACGGCAATGGCAGTGTAAAGAAAAAATCTATTGAGTTCTTTAGTTCACTGAACACAGCAATCAAAATGACTCAAGCGCAGATTGAGTCTGATCTTAAGGAATTATTTAAGCAGGATTTAGAGATCATAGCTTATGAATTGCAGATGGTATCAACGACTTCAGTTATATCAATGAGGACTGGCATTCACGCCACGATTGAAGGTTTTTACGCATTCAAATGTAAACAGATGCTAGAGGGAACGGTTGAAAAACGAACCTTGATAAACTATGGACAACATCATCGAAAGTTACTTTGTCTTTTTAAAACAGAAAATTATAAAAATTTTAAGCTTATTGATTTAAGCTCGGATTTCTGGATCAACTACAGGATTGATGTTCTTAACAGTAAGAATAGCAAAAATCAAAAAAAATTACAAGCCACGTCTGTCAATCAACATTTCCAATATATAACACAATATTACGGTTGGTTAATTGACTACCTAGAGCTACCAATTAAAAATCATTTAAGAAAGCTAAATAAACTTAGTGAGGCGAAGCAGAATAAGAGATTTAAGATCATACCACAGGATTTATTTGCTGAGTTTTACGACATTCTGGAGAATAAGGAGAAGTATACATATACAAGACTTTATCTCTGTGGTTTATTACTTTATGAAAACAATATACGCTTGTCTGAACAAGTGCTTATTCGTTTAAAAGATATAAGTCTAGAACGGGGACATATTTCAATCTTAAATAAAAAGAACGATTCTATCAGAACAGTCCTTATGTCTGAAAAGGTAAACGAATTAATTACTATCATCTGCAACAACACATTAAATAAGGGAATACCTTTATCAGATGAAATGTACTTGTTCGGAGGACATAATGTATTAAAATCTGGAAAGCCGCATTCATATAAGGAATTAGGCACACTAATGAGAAGATTTCGACAGCAATACCCGCAATTTGTTAATATCACGCTTTATGAGCAAAAGCACACTTCAATTACAAATCAGTTTGATGACGGTATTGACCATTATGTGATAAAAGAAAGAGCAAATCATAGCAGTATATCTACTACAGAGATTTATTTACAATCTAACAGAGCCGTTAAGCCATATGAATTGAAGGAGAGAAAGACAGTTTAAAATAATAACCAGTAAGGCGGAATGGGCATAAAATCCTGTTCCGTTTTTGCATAAATAAAGCATAATATTTTAAGTATAATTGTGCTCAAATAACCAGATCATGCAAGAATTTATCATCACTATTGAAAGCACTGTGAGTTACGAGCTTTTAAAGGACTACCACTTTACTGTGAAGGCATTATATGACACCAATTACTACGATTCTTATGAGCAGACTACCCCATACTTATTTGAAGTAAAAGTAGAAGCAGAGGATAAAGCAGTAGCGGAGCTATTAGTATTTAACTATTTAAAAGTGTTTAACAGCCTTGAATCCATACATCATGTTGGTAATGTTGTGTACATCACTCAGGCTTTAATTAATAATGAAGGTACATTTATAAATACTGAAGCACCTAAAAACGACAAAGCACTGGTGGAGCTTGAGCCTTTAGTCAACCTTCTTTCTATAAAAGAAGAGAAGAAGTTCGATTCGATTAATATTGAAATCACAAGTAAAACAAATTCAAATAGCCACTTTCATTATTACAGTAAATTTAATAACATGGAAGTTCTTGAGAACATGATTGACGATATGGTTACTACTCAATTCGAGCATTTCAAAAGCATGGCTCATTTGTACTCCTTCGATATAAGCAACAGGTTAAGTAGTATTGAATCTCCAACATTAGAGATCATCAAAGCAATGACTGACGATGCCAGCTCCGTAAGTTCCAAAGCATTTAAGGCTGATTTCCTTTATACGGTATGCTTAACCCTCCTTGACTATTTAAATACTTGCTCACATCTAAATCCAGAGAATAGAGCACTAACAAATGATCAGGCACGGATTATATATGCTACATGTAAAATACATGGATTATTAACGGTTTCACATGATGTGGAGATTGATGCTCTCAATTATATCAGGATGGTGCTAAAAAACAAATCAGATATCCAACCAATGAACTCAATCATTAAAGAGAATCTGGTGTAATCTCCTGATAGATAGCGCTATATTTTATTTCTCATATTGGTAATTCCATTGTGCGAACAAGTTTTCCGGCTTTAGTGACATTTGTCATACTTAATAACAGCAATAAACTAAAGATTATGAATCATCAATCACCAGAAATCGGCACTTATAAAGTGTTCAGCGCCTACAACGAATTGTACAATAATAAGCAAATGTCAGTAGCCGAAGTCCAGTTTATGTGTCCTGACCGTACAGAATATGACAGGGAACGTATTAAGATACGAATACGCGCATTATATAATGAGAAATCAAATGGGCCTAAAAAGCATTTTACTATCGAAAAACTGGCGAATAAGGTTTTAAGTATAAGCGCTTTGCATACCCATATAAATGGTTTAGAACCTTCTAAGAAATCTTATTCAATAGACTGGGATATATTGGAACAAGAGCAGCATTCTGTTGTACAATTAAGTGCTGACGATCCTGAACTATTAAACATTGCAAACGCTCAGCAGGTCGCAAACGATACAGATCTGAAAGATGATATTGACGATCCGGAATACATAATAAGTGAGGAGTTTAGTGATTTCCTCACCTTGTTCAACAAGAGTACTGAAAGACGGTTTTAACCGTCTTTTTTTATGCCTAATAAATAATACAACAAACTCATTATCAGCGCTATATTTTGTTGTAATCTTAGTGATTTCCGTTGTGAGGTTTCAGTTTTGAATTTGAAGAATCTTTGTCCTAAGCAAGCAATAAAGCTCGCCATACAGACAACAGATAATGAAAACTTTTGATACTAGCAGATACTTAACTTCAGTTGTAAAATCAGAGCTACAGACTACATATAATTACAGATTAAAAGTAAAACATAGATTGAATAGAGCATTTGATATTATTCCAAATAATTCTATTATAAACAAAGGACGATGCGGTATTGGTGGAACATATCTTGAAATCAAGGCTAACAGAAATTCCATTATTATCGTCCCAACGAATGCTATTATTGATAACAAGTGCTATAACAAGGACGGACAGCTTCTTCCAAGATATCGAGCAGTTAGAGGATCTCTCAGTGAAATTGAAAAGGCAGACCTTACACGATTTATTGACTCTGACATTGAAGGTAAAAAGATTTTCTGTACGCCTGAGGGCTTACGTAAGATTATAGATTGTTCTACTCACAAGTTAGTGACGTATGATAATTGGTTCTTGCTTTTTGATGAAGCCCACACCTCAATTACAGACAGCTATAGAAAGCACATTCTGGATGCATTTCTTTTCTTCTTTAAATTCAAACATAAAGCGTTAATTAGTGCAACACCCTTCAACTTCTCTCATGAAGATTTTAAGGGATTTGACATATATAATATTAGGTTTCGAGGTTATGTGGGAAAGATAAGGATTGAGAATACAAATAATCCTCAGACACTTCTTCACTCAAAATTGATAAATCCAAGCGCTTTCCCTGGAAGGGTTCATATATTTCTGAACTCTGTAAAGGACATCGCTGATACCATAAGAAAAGCGCAACTGAAACAACAAGATTATAGCATATTTTGCAATGGTGATAAAGGCAATATCGAAACACTCGATGAATTAAAGTCAAATCACATGTCATTTCCTGCTGAGAGCAATTATCGCAAATTCAATTTCTACACTACAAAGTATTTCGAAGGATGGGATTTATATGATTTCAAGTCCACAATCATCATTTTATCTGACATTAATTCCTACACATTAAAGTCTGGTGTATCTAATAAATGCGTTCAGGCTGCTGGCAGAAATAGGTACTACTCAAATCAAATGATACATATAACTAATAGCCGATCCGATTTAACATTTCTCCCGTTAGAAGATCTTCGAGGAATTATTAAAGAGACAGGGCAGGATGCAGTCAAAGATTACAATCATCACTCAAATAAGGTATTTAAGGGTCTAACGTACTATGATACAGATTATCATACACTAGTAAAAAAGTATTCGGATTTAAACGAGATTACAGGATTAGCATATTTAAATATGTTCAAAGTGGATCAAGTCGTCAATCTTGAATGGACTGATCAAGAATATAATCACATTTCCAGAATAGTTGAAGCATGGACCAACGCAGGTTATAAATGCTCATGGATTGATGACTTTGTTCCAAGACTACCGAAAAATATTGAACAGCTTAGCAAAACGAATCGAATAATTAAATCACTTGAATATCTTAGAGCGAGCGAGACTATTACTTTTGATCCAATTACTCTTAGTAATTTTAGAAATAACTTACCCTTATTAGTCCAACCTATCTGCGACGCATATTTAGAAATAGGTGGGGATAAAATGGAGGAATTGGGTTATAATGAGAAGCTTATCAAGCAAGCAGTGTTAAAATCTATTAATGAAAGAAATGAATTAAATATCAAAATGGACTATTACGATAGGTTTGGCACCGATGCCGTACTTGATACCGTAATCACAGAATATCTAAATGCCCTATACATAAAATATAACAGGGTTAATCCAAAGACAGGTAAATATATAAAAGCTTATGCGTCTGACTTAAAGAAAGTTTTTCAATTGCAAACTAAAGGTGTGAGAATGGGAACTGTAAATGGAATGAGGATCATTAAATTCTAGCAGTCCTCCTTTACCTCTCCAATAACCAAAAATACCTTTAATAGAGAAAATGGCAAAATATGCATGAGCAGAGGAAAATCAAAACAACCTCGATCTAGACTGGAGATACCTGAAGTTGACTTCAATCGCTTAATCAAAAATTTTTATATATTTTCTAATAGAAGCACTCCAAGCCTAGATTACGCAATACCCCCACATCTTTTTAGTGGGGAATGAAATAATATACAGCAAACATATCCTGAGAAAAGCACAGGGACAGTACCAATATCGCAGCCGTTCTTTTCTAAAAGTAAACGCAGCTATAAACAGAATCTGCATTCTGATTAAAATAAACATGAACGACGTTTTTCGCCCATCGGAAATAAGCATGTCTATTTAGTCCATCCTGCCAATACCAATTCTGCATTACAAATCAATAAATAATCCATTAAAACCTTCTAAAATCAAGCTCTGGATAAACAGGGCATTAAATCCGTATGGCCAAAAAAGCACAAGTACAATCAAATTCCAATTCACAAAACCAATCAAAGACAATTAATCCAAGCCAAATCCTTTCAAACACAGATGACATGACAGTAATTTTAGAAAAAACAGAAATCGTTCTAGAAAAGAACCTAGACCAAAGAAACATTGCAGTTGAAGAAGCATACTTCAGCATTGTAAAACAAACCAGAGAATTACTAACAGCATTTGACAGCTTAAAATACCGGATGTCTGTAACGGTTGATCACTTAAACTCTGGTAAACCAACAAACCTTATTAACGAGTGGCTCAGTTCTTTCCACAACTTTACGCTCACTCGCAACAGATTTGGATATCTAATGATCTACGTAAGCTACGATGAAGATTCTCTAACCAGATTTGGAGACAAGCTATTCAACAGGGTGCTTAGAATAGTGTTTAATACTACTAATTCCACTGTTGGAGGTACAAATATTGAAAACTGTATAAGGATTGACCATTGCGCTACCGATATCCAGCCATTCTTTATAAATAGATTGTTCAGTCAGGAGCACGATTATATTACGGTGCATACGGAAGAGAAAGTTCCTGCTTAAAATACATCATTGATTTGCATATGGTTTCATTCTTCTTTATATCTTTACGATAAATAAAAGCGGAGGAATGAAACCAGCAAATTAAAGCACTACTAAGAATTTACTTTATTAAAATATAAGCGAAAGCTTTTTGTTCTTGTCTAGGAAAATCGGCAAAATTAAACTAAGACAACGAGAGCAGATAAGTTCCGTCTACGCAATAAGCGTAGGCTGGCTTTTCTGTTGTTGTCAGGTTCTTGCCGAGCCTCCTAGACGCAGACATAAGTCAGTCCTGCGCTTATTGTGTTTACAAAATAGCCAGTTAGGACTTATTGGCTCTCAAATATATGCGAAGTAAAATAATAACCTCAATGAGGGATAACTACCGAGGTTGGAACTTTTCAACTACCAGAGGGTACGGCAATAGTCAAAACGATTTAGAAGTAACTATCATGCCAGCTGTCCAACTTGATCCTCTACAAACAGACCACCTCACTGTTGCAGAAAGAGGTAAGCTACAGCGGGATCTATTGCGCAAAAAAGAAAAATATACTCATAGAATTAGAATTGTTGCCAAAGAGACAGTTCTCTTTTTCTTCAAGGCTGTTCCATGGGATGACGCTAAACCCGAGACAATCAAATATATTGATAAAACGCTTGGCACCTTTGATCTCCAAAAGTTTATCGATTCTGAATAAATAGGATTTACGATTAATCCTATAGTCATAGCAGCTCCTTACCTAAATATCCCTGTTTTAATCCTTAACCTCTACATATTAAACAAATGAAAAAACTAAACATGCTAATGCTAATGGCTGCACTAATCTTTGGTGCATGCAAGAAAAATGGTAACGATACAACGGAACCAACCACTGCCTGTAAAATTGTATCAGTAAAAGAAGGCGATGATCCTGCCTCCACATACACATATGATATAAATGGTAAGGTATCAAAGGTTACTAATTTATATGGTTTCGGGGATGGAGTCTTCACATATGAAACAGGAAAGGTTAACTTTATTGATGCCAAAGGTGCTGAAAACCAGTCATTCAATGTTGATGCATCAGGAAGAATAATCTCTGACGATTTTGACATTTATAAATATAATGCTGATGGTTACCTTATTGAAAAAACTGGAAAGGGCAGTACTACGCCAGAATTTGTATTATCATACAGCAATGGTAATCTGGTTAAAGTGATTACTGATGGTGCTGAAACTACAGATATCACTTATTATGATAATGAACCGTACCAAAACTTACTCGGATATGAGAATGCATTATATAGCAATTTACTTTTCAATCAGCATACATTTTCTAGTCTCACTGCAACGTTCACAGGGAAAAGTTCTAAAAATTTGGTGAAAGATATTTCTAAACAAATCACCAGAGGTGGTATTATCCAAAAATTCAAGGAGACCTACGTTTATAAGAAGGATCAAGATGGTAAAGTGATCTCTTTAAATGTTACGAGCGAATCTCCAGCAGGTTATTATAATGGAGTAAATACTATCTCTTTTACGTATCAATGCCAGTAAAACTATTAAAAACATATTGAGCTGTAAAAGCTGAAATTATTACACACCGACATTAGAGCCACAGAAATGTGGCTCTTTTATTTACCAGTTTCTTTTAGAAATGTAAAGATTCACATTACAATGGTGGATTATACAGTTATTGATACACACTGGAGCGCTATAAATCGTTAATTTCTATTCCGTAATTTGCGGAATAGAATTGATTTATGATTCAAGGGAATAAATTATAAGTGTGCCACCTGCCATAAGGCATAAAATTACAAGACGCCAAGATCTATAGTAATCACTAGATGATATTCTATTTACATCTTCAATAAAGAATTGATTATCTCCCATTCTTATCGGTTTTTTACCTCTTACCTCACGATAGAATACGTATGCCATAATAAAAAATACAATCCCAACGGAACATTTAATTAAATCCATAATATCATTTGTCCCTACGAAGATAATTATTCACGAGGAACTAACATATGAAATCGCATAACCATTCGAACTAGTAACGAAAGCTATGCATATATTCTTTTGAGGCACTCCTAAACTTAGCCTTTTCTCAAAAGCGGCTTAGTTGAGGAAAGGCTAAGTCCAGTCATTTATTTCTGTGTTACGTCTGTGCAGTGCACTTTACATCAGGAGGTGCGGACAGTTCGTTCTATCATTCTGCCTGTGGTATTATCAAAGCAAGTGCAGGAAATAAGGTACTCCGCATTCCGTAAGCGCAGTGCATTAAGAATGCCAGATATGACCTCGTTCATCTAGGATAAGTTTATCCTGGCTTCACTTCGTTTAAAAACATATCTGTCATACATGAATGCTTTACGCAAACTGCATCGCTCCGTGATAGCTTCCTTCACCTTCCAAATCTCCTTCGTTACACTACGTTGATTTAAAATGCCTCAGCCATCATTTAGTATATGCTCACCTACGCGTCGGCTAGAACTTCGGCTACGCCTTGTGTCCTTGACATAGCACGCAGTCATACCTTTGGTATTGCCTCTGCGTACATTTTAGCCTCAATTCGCGAAGAAAGGTGAGCTAATCCCAATTAGTAGGAATTAAAGTATTATCTTCGATATTGATTACGAAGAATATATTAGTAATTGAATTTAATAAATATATTTGATCTTTATCTACTGGTATTGAGAATACTGTTCTTTCATTATTCAGTTTAACAAAAAATCTAATGAAGATTGTAAAAGTAATAAGAGCAATAATAAATAATCCGCAAAATATATCTGATATTTTAAGAGATAAAGCGGAGATATTTTTTGAATATAGAGGCAAGTATAAATGGTCAATAAGTAAAACTGAAGAAGGTGAATATTACCTGCATTTATATTATAAGGGCGATATGAATTTACAAGAACTTTCAGATTTTACTGATTGGGAAAATTATTCTTATGATAGTTTTACAAGTACTGAGCTTGAAGCCTTTGGAGATGGTATTATGGAGGAACTATATACAATATTAGATCATAAAGATTCTGGGGTGGATGACATTTTCGACGACATTATATCTGATGATATGTTCAATTAAATTGGCAGGTAACTCATGTGATAGCAATATCATGCAAGCTGTATTGTTCTAAAAATGATAACTCTTAATTAATGAAAATTATTTCAATACAGATAGATGAATTATTTGGAATCTTCAATTATTCTATTGCATTTCGTGAAGATGATAAAGTCCTAATCATCACAGGGCCAAATGGATACGGAAAGACAAAAGTTTTGAATATAATATATAATATATTCAATAAAAATTTTGTCTACTTCCACTCTCTGCCTTTTAAAGGCATTGTACTAAAGTTAGAAAGTAACGTTTCTATAAAAATCACCAAAATTATAGATAATGAACCTGACGTTATTTTCACATTTTCTAAAAATAATAAAGTCGTTCACGAATTTAACTACTCTGTCAAATTAGAAATAGCATTAGAGAGAGCGATTGCAAGGTATATGCCCGTTAAACAAATTTCCTCAGACAAATGGATTAATGTAAACACCAATATCATTCTATCAAGAGACGAATTATTATCAGACTATTCAGATCACATACCAGAGGGTATAAATAGCGAACTATTAAATATTAATTCTAAAATAGTCAATGAAATATTAGGATCCATTAATGTTCATTTAATTAAGGAACAGCGACTTTTCATTAAAACAAATATCGCTGATCAAAATTACAGAAATGATAGGGATCAAGCTTTTATGACGGAAACTATCCAAACATATGCCATCGAATTAAAACATAAGATATCCGAATTTTCTCAAAAATCTATTATCCAGACTCAAGAATTGGACAGTAGTTACCCTACTAGGCTTATAAATGAAAAAAACTTTTTAAGTAAAGACGAATACGAAGCACGATTTAAGTCATTAAAAGCAAAGCAGGAGAAACTTACCGAATATGGTCTCTACGAACGTAAGCAGGATTTCCTAACTTATAGTAAAAGCGATGCAAAAGCATTGTCTGTTTATTTAAGGGATTTAGAGACCAAACTTAGTGTCTTTGATACTTTGCTACAAAAGCTGGAATTATTTTCAAACATTTTGAATGAAAGACGGCTCACATTTAAAGCTATAAAAATTAATAGAGACGAGGGATTTTTCTTTGTTACAACTCATGGGAAGAATATTAGTAAATTAGAACTCAACCACCTTTCATCTGGTGAGCAACATGAAGTCGTTTTATTATATGAGCTTATTTTTAATGTTGAAAAAAACGTACTTGTCTTAATTGATGAACCAGAAATATCTCTACATATCACTTGGCAAAAGGAGTTCTTAAGTGATTTATTTAAAATCATTACACTTCAAAATATACAGGTATTAATTGCTACCCATTCGCCATCCATAATCAACAATAGGTGGGATTTAGTTCATAATCTTGAACCTTTAAAAGTTTCATGAGAAAGCAAGATGTAACATATCAAGATAAATTAAATGAATTAAGACTTGACTTATCTCATCCAAATAGTAAGGGAATAACTTTTGTATTAGTCGAAGGAGATACAGATATTCGACTATTTCGAAAATTTTTCAATAATGCGACTACCAAAATTGAAGAAATCCCAGGTGGTAAATTGAAAGTCGAGGATTGTGTTGAACAGCTGACCATAAAATATCCATTGGTAATTGGGCTACGAGATGCAGATTTTCTCCATCTTCATGAGCAACAATATGATAAGTCCAATGTTTATTTGACAGATTATCATGATGTTGAAATGATAATTGTGGCAGTAGATGAAGTTTTTAGTTCCATAATCTTTGAATTTACAGATTATCCGATCGAACAACATCTTAATATTAGAAACCAAATCATAACTGTGCTCGAAGAAATTTCGTTATTAAAGTGGCTAAATGACAAGGAAGATTTGAGAATAAATTTTGATGGATCTGGATTTAAAGACCTACTTTCTTTCGATCCATTGAAACTTGATTTTGACCAATATTTTAAAAGACTCTTATCCAAATCTCCAGATACGAGAATTACTTCCATAGAATTAGTAAATGAAAAAATTGCGGTCTTAAGAAATCAGAATCCAAATCCGTTTAATCTTTGTAATGGTCATGATTTTATTAAAGCGCTGAGCCATTTTTTAAAAGAAAAAGGAAAAGGAAATGGTATCAATGACGCAGTTGTTTCAAGCTTATTAAGATTGCGGTACACAATTAATTTCCTTTCCAAAACTAAACTTTATAAAAGTATAGATGATTGGGCCAAAAGAAATGATTGTTCAATTTATCTCAATTAAAGAGTACTTGAAAAAAAGATAGTTCTTTTTGTTAATGTGACTTAAATAGCATATAATTATTAGAGCCAATATCATATTAATGATTGCACAAAGCTAAACTTGTCACCTTAACACACTTCAATAAATTCCGGCATAAACGCTCCAAATGGCCTTTACCGCACTGGCTATTTATTCCGTTGCTTATTGGCTTAGATTAAGGCTGAAAGCTTGGTTGAGTACCATAATTAATATAAATAATATGGTAATACAATCAAAGCTACTAAAGGTGGCGGAAGTGCAGATCAGTTACAATCCAAAGTTTAAGGTTTCAGAGAGACCGCAAATAAGCAAATCTAAGGACGCTTATGATATTTTAATACAACAGTGGGACTTAGGAAAGATAGAACTTCTAGAAGAGTTTAAAATCCTGCTGTTAAACAGAAGGAATAGAGTGTTAGGTATTGTACATATTTCTTCTGGAGGATTGAGTGGTACAGTTGCAGATCCTAAGGTAATTTTTACAGCAGGACTGAAAGCTTGCGCAAGTGGAATTATACTTTGCCATAATCACCCAAGTGGAGAACTTAATCCTAGTTCCGAAGATCTGGCTTTAACAGGACGATTGATTGAAGCAGGTAAGATGCTTGATCTGAAAATACTGGATCATCTTATTATAATTACTAATGGATATTACAGTTTCGGTGATGAAGGGACGCTGTGATATTTTGGGGATTTACAGGGATGAAGCTGGGGATGAGAAATACTAAAATGAGTATAAATAACTATATTTAACACATTACTAACATATAAATAAATAACAGATTATAAACCACATGTCCCTTAAGTCACTCCTAAGAGCTTGATTTTCAGTTTACAAAAGGCTATAAAAAAAGAAAGGGTTGTTCCATCCAGACACATCCCTATTCTAACCAAATATAAACCTGTATGAACGGGTTTTCCTTTAAGTTCTCAAGTTCAAGATTGAAGCTTGATGAACGATAATTATCTTTGTTTAAATGCTGAGTACTTACTAGTTGCTCTCGCATTGACAATACAAATGTAATAAAAAAAATTAGAGTGTAAAAAATACACTAAGCTTTTGTGACTTTATTTTAACAAAACTTCTGCTTTTAACATTTTTTAACAACTTTCATGTTAATAGAGCTTACTAAAATGTTTAAATTTCATTTATGAATAGAAAAATGAGACTCCTGATTGCACTTTTTGTCCTGCCGTTTTCAATCTGTTCCGCTCAGGACCTCAAAACTATACTTGATTTAAAGAAGTTAGTGTCAGAGAATAAAATGTCCTTGCATAATAGGAAGATAACGTCAATTGTAGCATCTGAGTATAATGGGATCAGTTTAAATGAAGCGGCCAATTATGGTCTGGCGTGGATCCCCGGAACAAAGTTTAATACGGGTAGCATCGAATTTGATGTAAAGGGGAATGCCACACCGCAAGGGAGTTTTGTAGGGCTCGCTTTTCAGGGGTTAAACAATAAGATTTTTGATGCAGTTTATTTCAGACCTTTCAATTTTCTATCGCCTGATTCTTTGAAAAAAGCACATAGTGTTCAATACATATCATTGCCAAAATATGATTGGGAAATACTCCGTGATAGTTTTCCCGGGAAATACGAACATGCTGCCAATCCTTCTCCAGATCCTGAAAAATGGTTCCATATATTAGTCGTGCTTACGGAGACCGAAGTGAAAGTTTATGTTAACGGGAATAGTGAACCCAGTTTATCGGTTAAAAAGTTAAGCAAACATAAAGAGGGGATGATCGGATTTTTTGTTGGAAATAACTCAGGTGGTGAATTTGCAAACCTTACCTTTAGCCCGGAAAACTAATTTAAATAACAATGCACCAGTTTATTTACGAAGACGAATACAGGGGACAACCGAGGAAATTATTAATTCTTAAACCTGGTGAAGGAACAGATTACCGTGTATTTGAAGATGCAAATTTCCTGGGATCAATCAGGCCGGTTGCGGAAGGGGAGAGCGCATTGGTGTGGAAAACAGAATACAATGTGTTGAAACCTATTGTCAAAAAGATAGGGAACTATGTGGAATCCTGCCTCGCTCAATTGACCGAGGAAGATTAATCTTGTTTTTTATTTAGGTCGTTTAGACTTAATCTTTCTGCTATTTCATCGAAATCGATCAGGCTCATTTCCCTATCATTTTCAATCAGGTACATCTTTTGTGTTTTTCTGCTGCCAGCGCCTAAGTTAGGCTTTCTGACAACCAGCCTCATCTGGTGTGGAAAGAGTTCAAATATAACAGAGAATGCAAATATTTCCTGTAGTTTCTCTTTATCAGCCGCTACAGATTTTAGCGGGACGATGAAATTTTTTTCCATGGCAGACAGTGTTGCGCCAGAATCGTTGGCGTATAATTTCTCATATGCCGCTACGAATATTGCTTCAGCATCAGTAATATTCCGCATGCTAAAGCCGGAAATCTCTAATTTCTTCTCAATGTTAAAAGTATAACTCATCGCTTTTTAAACAATCACCGTGTTAAAAAAGGAATTGCGGCTGTTCCGCTTAGGTACTGGTAACTCAGAAACGAACATACAAGCTCACGCCAAAAGCGTGAGCATTGCAATTGTCCCCTCGTTTCCTTTGAAATTACCAGTTTCCTTAAGCGAGTATCTTTGCAACGCAATATCTTTTTATAATGCTAACAATTCATATGTCCACATATGATAAGACCAAATCTAATATAAATTTCTTTTAATATATATAATTTATTAAAATAATTACATATAATATCTATTAAGTAATTGCTAAATCTATTTAATTATTTAGTGATAGTCGGATAAATGTGATCAATACTGTTTAAACATAAAAAAGCCGTGATATGCAAAAATGCACAATCACGGCTTTCTAAATTATTTTTAACGGTTAAACGTTGAAACGGAAGTGCATAATGTCACCATCCTCAACTACGTAAGTCTTGCCTTCAACTGATAACTTACCAGCGTCTTTACAGGCATTCTCTGAACCTAATGTAATGAAGTCATTGTATTTAATTACCTCTGCACGGATAAAGCCTTTTTCGAAGTCGGTGTGGATGACTCCAGCTGCCTGAGGCGCTGTAAAACCTTTAGTGATAGTCCACGCTCTGACTTCCTGCACGCCTGAAGTAAAGTAGGTGAACAGGTCTAATAAACGGTAAGCAGCAACAATCAATTTGTTTACGCCAGATTCAGCTAAGCCAAGGTCAGATAAAAATTCCTGACGCTCTTCATAACTGTCCAGTTCAGCAATTTCAGACTCAATTTTTGCGGAGATAATCAATACCTCTGCATTTTCGCCTTTTACATTTTCCTTTACCAGGTCAACATATGCATTACCATTAATCACTGAATTTTCATCTACGTTACACACGTACATGACTGGTTTTTGTGTTAACAATCCCAGGCCTTCAATAAACTCAAAATCCTCCGCATTCAAAGCTGCTGAACGTACAGATTTTCCGCTTTCCAGGTGAGGTTTGATCACGCTTAAAATCTCGAATGTTCTTTTGGCTTCCTTATCTGTTTTAGCCAGCTTCTCTACTTTTTGAATACGTTTCTCAACAGTATCCAAATCTTTAAGCTGTAATTCTGTATCGATAATTTCTTTGTCACGGATAGGATCAACAGAACCGTCTACGTGGATCACGTTTCCATCGTCGAAGCAACGTAAAACG
>Ga0247814_10000626_pt1 | contig 26427 bp, 20 predicted proteins | sample UWRJL179409R1_FD_179947 | JGI IMG/M metagenome (GOLD analysis project Ga0247814, IMG submission 179947) | Plant litter microbial communities from Arlington Agricultural Research Station in Wisconsin, United States - UWRJ-L179-409R-1 | ecosystem: Environmental > Terrestrial > Plant litter >... | reverse complement strand
CACCTGCAACTCCAGCAAGTACTTTTTGAGCACCTTCCGCATATTTCAGTGCGCTGTCCAAGTCAGAACCCATCACCACCAATTGAATCGGCGCGTTTTCAGCGATACCCAAAATACTAATTGGTACTGTTTTAACTTTCGCACCCACTAATTCCTTAGCCAATGCGCGACTCATCTTGGTCGCAAAAATATCTGAAGACACGCCATGACGTTGTTTTCTGTCTACCAACTTCACGTTGATCTCAGATTTGTACGCCGTAGCTTGTGATCCACCAAAATCTCCTGTTGATTGTCCCACAGTAGTAATTTGTTGGGTAATTTCAGGCTGTTTTGCCAGAAACGCTTCTGCTCTTTGTGTAAAGAAGTTGGTTTGTTCTAGAGACGCATCCTTAGGAAGTTCAATTTGTACTAAGAATTCGCCTTTATCAGACTTTGGAAAGAACTCCGATCCGATGAATCCACCACCTGCAAGATACATAGCTCCGACAAACAGTACTACCACCGCAGCAATAGTTCGTCTTTTATGGTTTAATGACCAGGTTAAAATTCCTGTGATCCAAATGGTAAATTTCTTTAACTGTTTTTCAAACCAGAGAATGAAACGTCCGAAGACATTTTTACCTTCAATGTGCTCTAATTTACCATATCTTGAGAATAACAAAGGAACAATGGTAAATGAGGTAAGTAAGGAAAGCAATGTTGCAATAATTACTACCACACAGAACTGACGTAGGATGTTTGAAACCAAACCAGAACTTACTGCGATAGGGAAGAACACCACTACAATTACGAACGTAATCGATACTACTGTAAATCCAATTTCTCTGGTTGCATCAGAAGCCGCACGTACCTTGTTTTTACCCATCTCCATATGTCGCTGGATATTTTCAAGTACCACAATCGCATCATCGACCAGGATCCCAACCACCAGGGACAGTCCTAATAGCGACATCAAATTCAGCGTAAATCCAAAAAGGTCAATACCAATAAAGGTGGCGATCAATGAGGCTGGAATGGAAACCATTACGATTAATGCATTCCTGAAACTATGCAAGAAGAAAAGCATTACGAAGGCTACCAGGATAACCGCCAGAATTAAATCATGGATTACAGCGTCTGCAGACTCCAATGTAAAGATGGAGCTATCGTTAACAATCTTGATGTCCAGTTTGCTGTCTTTGTATTCTATTTTAAGCTTGTCGATAATGGCGTGTACACCTTTACTCACTTCTACCGCGTTGGCATCACTTTGCTTGATAATTTGAATTGCGATGGAAGCCTGACGATTGATACGCGCGAGCTTCTCAGTTTCTTTTTTGGTATCCTGAACGTCGGCTACGTCACCCAAACGGATTTGAGCTCCATCTTTCGAGGTGGACAATACCAGGTTTCTTAATTCTTCGATGCTCCTGTATTTTCCTGACAAACGGATTAAAACGTCTTGATTTTGAGTTTTAACACTTCCTGTAGGGAAATCCAGGTTGGATGATAAAATCATTTGCTGAACCTGAGGTACAGAAAGGTTATAACCCTGTAGTTTACTTGCATCTAATGATACTTGTATCTCACGCTCAGATCCACCCACCAAGTTTACTTGAGCGATACCGCTCACCCTTGAAATTACAGGAGCGATACGCTTGTCGATCAAATCGTAAAACGTGATATCATCCATATTTGCTGAAGCAGACATGGTAATTACCGGTAAATCATCCAGGGAGAATTTACTCAATGAAGGTGCTTTCACATCTTCCGGTAAATCAGCTAGAATGGCATTCACCTTACGTTGTGCATCATTTAGGGAGATGTCGATGTTTGCTTTATCGGTTAATGTAATCGTAACGGTAGATAGACTTTCAAAAGATACGGAATTGATCTTTTTGATGTTCTCCATAGAAGAAACTGCATCCTCGATCTTTTTAGTTACTGTATTTTCTACCTCACTTGGTGATGCACCGGGGTAAATGGTTGAAATGGATACTACGTTGTTAGAGAATTTCGGAAGTAACTCATAACCCAACGAAAAGTAACTCAACAGCCCCAGCAATGTCAATGTGGTAAAAACCACAATAACCAAGGAAGGCCTTTTTATAGATATGTCTGTTATTTTCATTTTATTCTTTTATTGCCACAAGCACATTGCTTATTGCAGTTTTTATTGCAAACCTATTTAACAACGCTTACAGCAGTACCTTCAGCCAGGTTGATCTGACCACTGGTAATTACTGATTCACCTTCTTTTAATCCATCAAGGATTTCCACATTGTCTCCTAAAATACGACCAGCGACAACCGTACGTACTTTCGAGGTATTGTTTGATTTATCCAATACGAATACTTGATTGCTACTCACACTACCTACGAATGAAGTACGTGGAATCAAGATGCTTGGTGCTTGTTTAGGTGCTCTGAAGATTGCAGTACCGTACATACCTGCTTTCAAGGTGTTTTTGTTGCTGTTTTCCACTTCAATTTCTACCGGAAAATTTAAGGTCGCATCAGCTTTAGCAGCAATAAAGGTTACTTTTCCTGAAAACTTATCATTCGGGAAAACCGAAGATCTGATATCGATCTGATCACCAATTTTAAGATTTGCAACTTGTGATTCGTTGATGTTTACTTTAAGTTTTAGCTTCGATACGTCAACAATTTCAAATAGCTGTGTTCCTTGGGTATTTACGAATGCACCGACTTCGATGTATCTTTTGTTGATGATACCGTTGATTGGGGACTTGATGTTCGCATCGCTAACTTTTCTTTGCGAAGCTTGTAAGCGAAGTTTAGCATTTTGAGTAGCCAATTTTGCTTGATCTAACTGCTGTTGTGTAACACCACCAGTTTCGAATGAACTTTGGTACCTAGCCTGATCCCTTACTGCATTCTGATAAGTTGCCTGAGCAGTTTCTCTATCCGTGTTGATAATTTCAGCGTCGATGCGAGCCAGCGTCTGACCTTTAGTTACGCGGGCACCTTCGTCTACAAATATGGCGGATACCCGACCAGCATTTTCTGAAAGAAAGTTTAATTCTTGTTTAGGAATAAAGTTTCCGTTCGCACTGAAATCTACATCCACTACTTTTTTCTCCACGTTTGCAACACGTACCGCAACCGCACCACCACCTTCAGCAATGAATGCAGTTTTTTCTGCGTTTTTCTTCTTATTGTTGCTAAGTATAAATACAATACCTGCGCCTGCAACAATAACTACCAGGACTGCTATTATTATTTTTTTCATTGTAAAAGTGATTTTATATTTCCGTTTGATTTTATTAATTGTATTTCAGCAATCTTGTAATTCAAGAGGGCTTGCGTATAACTGTTCTGTGCTTGTGTTAACGAATTTTCAGTATCCAATAGATCTGTTAGATTCGCTAAGCCGTTATTGTAATTATTCTGCGTGCTTTTGTAGATTTCCTGAGCCAGATCAGCATTTTTTCGTTGAGAATTTATAGTGTTCAAGTTATTCCTAAGTTGAATTTTGGCATTCTCAAAAGCAAGGTTTAGGGAGTTTGTAGTATTCAGTCTATCTTCATCAGATTTTTTTATGTCTACATCTGCCTGGCGGATTTTTGATCTGGTAAGAAATCCGTTGAAAATCGGTACCCTTAAAGTCAAACCGATTGCAGAAGCACCATATCCAATCGAAGATGCTGAGGTATTTAAATAATCAAACGAAGCCCCTTGCCCTGTATAAGTGTAGTTTCCAGATAAAGCCAGGCTAGGATAATATTCAGCTACATAGGCTTTTCTTTGAAGCTTAAGCAGTGTTCTATTTATGTCAAGCAATTTGATTTCTGTACGGTTTGCCAGGGTTAGAGAATCCGAAAATTGAGGTAATTCTTTAACATCTGTTAACTCTGTCTTAGGCAAGTAAATAGGATTCGATACAGGCATGCCCATCGAATATTTCAACTGATTTTCAAGTTGAGTGATTGCGTTAGCAGTTTGATCACGTTGAGTAGTCAAATTTGTAATATTAACGCTTATTCTATCCACATCTATTTTCCTGGCTAAACCATTTTTATACTGGTTTGTCACAATCTTCTCTACAACTCTCACATTTTTGATATTTGTGTCAATCACATTGAGTTGTTGTCTGTTGACAAGTACCTGATAATAGTTATTAGCTACCAATTCTATTACTTGTTCATCAGTGTATTCAGCATTCAATCGATAGTAGGTTTCACTAGAACGAGCAGCTTGAAGACCAGTAAAAACTTGTTGGTTGAAAATCTGTTGCTGTAACTGGACACCAGCGTTTGAATTCCATTTCTGGCCTAGTGGAAAAGATTCAGTCTTGCCACCACTGGCGAATACGATCTGTCCGATAATAGGATTGTATGTTAGGCCGGAAGTTGCAGTAAGTTGCGGCAATGCCTGGGCCCTTACTTCTTCAACTTTATACCTGCCACCTTCAATATCCAACTTTGATTTTCGAACATTAGTGTTATTTTGGAGTGCGTAGTTTAAAGCATCCTTTAGACTAACGGTTTGCTGAGCGCTCACCCCATTTGCCATCGCTAATCCTAGCAGCAGCAGTGGTATGGCCTTTATTTGTTTGATTATTGCATTCATATATGTTGATAGGTTTGTATGCTTATTTAAGTCCTTTTACAAATATTTTTGACAAGCTGTGTTGTTTCTCCAGGATAACTTTCATTTCCTTTTTACTGGGGAACAGCTCTTTATTTCCATGCATGATACACAACGAGGTGATCCCCATCATGCTTTCCAGATAAAGCTCTGCGGTTTTCTCGAGCTCTACTTCAGCGATTTCCCCCTTTTCTACTGAACGCTTTAATATATCTGCATACATCTCTATATTTTTCTTCTTCATACCCATGAACGTTGCTTTCAATTCATCTGAATTTAGAGACACATCCGGTGTTACACCAGACAGGTGCAACATGTAATATTTTTGGAAAAACTTAAAGCGGATATCAGTGAAGATTGCAAAACGTTCTTCGAGCGAAATGTCCGTGTACAGGTCTTTGTTAACCGCATCAAAATAGTCTGCAAAAATCTTCTCTATTACGCCTTCAATCAAACTGCTTTTATCAGGAAAATAATAATACAGCGACGGCTTTGATACAGAAAGGTCTTCAGCAATCTCATTCATAGTGGTCTTCTGAATCCCATAGTGAATGAAACGTTTAATGGCGCCCTCGATAATCGCTTCTCTTTTCTTATCCATTACTAACTTTCTACTTTTTTTCTTTCTGACTATTTTGTTTCAATGGTCAAAAATACTACCATAATTTCGACTTTGGAAATTTATCTATAAAAAGAATCCATTATTACGTGATTTTGACCTAAGTGCTTATTTAACAGCAAGACCCGCCATGAAGATATCTGCAAATATTTTCTCTTTATGAAAGATCTCTTTGAACTGATCCTTCCCTGGAAAAATGCTTTTATCCTTCGCTAAAATATTGAAGTGAATTCCAGCAATGGCATCTACAAAGATATCTGTAGCTAATTTCGGATCATCCATGGCCAATTCTTTATTGGCAATGCCGCGCGTGAGTAAGGAGTTAATGATAATTTTCTCGAATGCTTTTGCCTTGGCGAATTTATCGTAAAGATCATTCGGAAGATCATTGCCGATAGTGAGACTGGACTCGAATAAATTGTAATACTTCTGAATATAAGATTGCCTTTTTTGTAGTAATTTCAATACAGCCTCGGTAGAAGATGTTGTTTTGTCGATGGATTTTACGGTTTCGCGGCTAATCTTATCCATTAGAAACTCCATCGTGCTCACATACAGGCTGATTTTGTCGGGAAAGTAATAATATAAGAGAGCCTTAGACAAGGAGATGTCTTTTGCTATTTCAGACATGGTAGTTTTTGATAAACCGTAATGTGCGAATCTTTTTAATGCAGCTTCGATGATGATGACCCTTTTCTTATCCTGGTTTTCCATAAAAAATCTAATATACAACGGGACAATTAAAGTGCCTAACTATTTTTTCTAAGTTCGTACATTTGGTGCTTTGGAAATGATGATGATAGTTACCCAACAAAACAAATCTTTGAAGCTGTATAACACTTTTGGAATCGATGTGAATTCTAAAAAGTTTGTGGAGATCTTCTCGGAAGACGAGCTTCAACAGTTGCTTAGCACTAATATTACCAATGAGCCTTTTTTAATTTTGGGAGGTGGGAGTAATGTTTTGTTTACGAGAGACTTTGAGGGATTGGTGATTAAAATCAGTATTCCAGGTCTTAGTAATGTGGTCTATGGGGATAAAATTGAGGTGACGGCCGGTGCTGGTGTAGTATGGCAGGACCTGGTTATGTACTGCGTCAACAACAATTTTGCAGGCATGGAAAACTTAAGCCTTATCCCTGGGACGGTGGGTGCATCTCCGGTTCAGAATATTGGTGCCTATGGTGTGGAGCTTAAGGATGTTTTCCAATCCTGCACTGCATTTGAGATTGCTACTGGTGAAAAAAAGGTTTTTAATTTCGAGGATTGCCAATTTGGTTATCGGGACAGCATATTTAAAAATGAATTGAAGGCTAAATTTATTATCACTTCAGTTGTTTTCTCTCTTACCAATCAGCCGAAATTAAATACCCAGTACGGCGCAATACAGCAGGAACTGAAAACCAGGAATATTGAGGAACCGACGATAAAGGATATCTCTGATGTCGTTTCACAGATCAGGGTAGGTAAGTTGCCTGATCCATCCACCATAGGTAATGCGGGTAGTTTTTTTAAAAACCCGGTAATAGAAGCGGAGAAGTTCGCTGCCATCTATGTCAATTTTCCTGATCTGGTACATTATTCATTACCGGAAGGCAGAGAAAAATTAGCTGCAGGATGGTTGATAGAACAATGTGGCTTTAAAGGTGTTACTGTTGGTAATACTGGTACATGGAAACATCAGGCTTTGGTTTTGGTCAATCATGGCGGTGCTTCCGGGGAAGAAGTGTATAGTTTTTCAGAACAGATAATTGACGCTGTCGATGCCAAATTTGGAGTTTCTCTGGAAAGAGAAGTAAATATTCTGTGACATCCCCCTGCTTGCTGCTTTAAGCGGTAAAAATAATTTCTTTAGCTTCTATCTAGGTTTTTGGTATACCTATTGTATTGTTTTAAGTGTGTAAGATTGAGCAAATTTGGTGACGCCGCGTTATTATTCACCGTTTGTTTGGCTTTTTAACCTTTAAAACTTGAACACTATGACCAAAAATGAATTTAACCTTCAGCTTCACGATCACTCCATTTCTCTGCAGTCATTCGCTTTAAATTTTACTAAAGACGTTGAAGACGCCAATGACCTGGTTCAAGATACGATGCTTAAAGCGGTAACGTATTACAGCAAATTTAAAGAGGGAACAAACTTAAAGGGGTGGTTGTTTACCATCATGAAAAATACTTTCATCAACAATTACAGACGTCTGGTAAAAACAAATGCGCTGATCACCAAAACAGATGATATTTCTTCAGCCAATTTACATTACAGCGCTTCTAAAAATAGCAGCGAAAGTAAGTTTGTAATTGGTGATATCAACAAAGCACTGGCAACTTTACAACCGGAATACTACATTCCTTTCATTAAATATTTCGAGGGGTTTAAATACCATGAGATTGCTGAGGAACTTCAAATTCCGATTGGAACTGTAAAAACAAGGATCCATGTTGCCCGTCAGATTCTAAAAAAATACCTTAAAACATATTCTAAAGAGATTTTAGGCGCTGATATCGCTTAACAAAAACTTTTAACCCATCCCTAATAAACGGCCTGCTTCATTTTTGAACAGGCCTTTTTAATTATATTTACCGAAGGAATGGAATATGTACAATACACCAAACAGCAATTGGCGCTACGTAACGGGCAGGATAAGCCGCAGATTTGGGTAGGCTATAAAGGGTTTATTTATGATGTTACCGATAGCCGGTTGTGGCGAAATGGTAAACATTATGAACATTGGGCGGGACAAGATCTTACAGATGAACTAGCCGATGCACCTCATACCGAAACTGTTTTTGAGAAGTTCGTAATTGTGGGGGTGTTGAAATAAGCATCATCCGTTACAGGATCCTGACCTGTAACGGATGATGGTCACTTATGCTTCTATCGTGAATGAGCTTAGGTTGACAAACTCCTGAACACGTCCGGCAACTTCTTCCTCTGTTAAATTCAAGATCTTTTCAGTTCCGAATTTCTCTACACAGAATGACGCCAATGCAGAGCCATAAATAATGGCATTTTTCATGTTATTGAAGTTGATGGTTCCCACCTTCGCCAGATATCCAATGAAACCGCCTGCAAAAGTATCGCCAGCACCTGTCGGGTCAAAAACTTCTGCTAATGGAAGGGCAGGGGCAGAGAAGATTTTATCTTCGTGGAACAACAATGCCCCATGTTCTCCTTTTTTAATGATCAAGTATTTAGGTCCCATTTCCAGGATTTTCTTGGCGGCCTTAACCAATGAGTATTCTCCGGAAAGCTGACGGGCTTCTGCATCATTGATGGTTAGCACGTCAACCAGTTTAATGGTTTCTAATAAATCTGACATCATAATATCCATCCAGAAGTTCATCGTATCAAGAACGATTAATTTCGGACGATTTTTAAGGCGTTTAATGACGGTTTGCTGTACGATTGGAGTCAGATTACCAAGCATCAAATATTCGCAGTCCTGATAGCTCTCTGGGATGATTGGATCGAAATGCTCGAGTACATTCAGTTCAGTGATCAGTGTATCCCTGCTGTTCATGTCATTGTGGTATTTTCCAGACCAAAAGAATGATTTTTCACCTTCCTTTATCTGCAGTCCTTCGGTATCTATACCATGTTCTGTGAACTTATCAATGTTCTCTTTTTGGAAGTCGTCACCTATAACACCAACAATTTTGACCTTGTTGTAGAAGTAAGAAGCAGCTAAACTTGCATACGTTGCTGCACCGCCCACTATTTTATCTGTCTTTCCGAAGGGCGTTTCGATTGCATCAAAAGCTACAGTTCCTATGATTATCAGGCTCATATGTTTTTTTTAATTTTTTTTTGCTACAAATATTGCATAAATAATTTAAAAGCCCTAATATTGCATTCCCAAAACGAACGAAGCTTTAAGTTCTTAATTGAATCCAAAAGTGCGTTTTGGGAACCAGCACTCCTTCTTAGCTCAGCTGGTTAGAGCATCTGACTGTTAATCAGAGGGTCGCTGGTTCGAGCCCAGCAGAGGGAGCAAGTTAAAAGCCTTACAGAAATGTGAGGCTTTTCTTGTATATAACCCTTTTTAGATAGTGTGGTCGGAACGTTGTTTGGGATCAATCCCAAATGTTGTGGAGCAAGGATTAAAAATTTAGCTTCGCCGTTTTATCAACTTACGGATCAAGTCAAAAACTTGTGGACTCGACAGTAGTAACCTTAGCCTTGTTGTGTAGTATTTGCTAGAAAACGACCTGAAATAACCTGGTGCTTCCCCAAATCACATCAAAACAATACCCTAACTCCATGTAAATTCCAGGGTTGAGATATCCCAACGATATCTCAAGGATATCTCAACGATATGCCAACTACGCATTTTATCCGAAGTTAATATGGTTTTATCTTGTCGTTTGGCGCATTCCAAACAAGGATCACCCTGGTATCACTGGGCGGCTGACTAGGAATTTTCAGTATTTTACCATCCCGTTCAGATGATGGATTAAGGTTGCGGTATCTGAGGTCATAAAGGTAAGTCGATAAAAACCGAAAAGCTAAATTTTTGATCCTTGCTCCACAACATTTGGGATTGATCCACTTAAAATAGCATTTGGATGGTTTGTTAGAGTTCTAGACTGCGCCACATCATTCTGCGTAATTTAAAACCTGATAAGGAGTTTCAAATTAAATCTACCATTATGGTAGATTTAATTGTTTACCTTGCGTGCGCTTACCTCTACCTGAGCTAATGTTTAAATCAAAGAAAATTATACTTGTAATTGCTAATTTATGATTTAGTGGCTTGTTGTCAAACTCATAAATTTGACATTTGATATTTAGATGTGTATTTTTAGTGATTATAGGGTATTTAAAGCCAAAGGATTTCAGTTTTAGTGATTTTTATTCGAATAATCTGCTCGAATGATATTAAGAATGACACAGATGTAGTTTAAGGATGAAAATTTTACCAGGTTTATCAAATTTACAAGATGAAGAGTTGTTGTTGCTAATGAATGGTGGCAATCAACAGGCCTTTGTTTGTATTTATGATCGGTATTGGAAGGAAATGTACACCTGCGCATTTCAAGTCTTTGCTCACCGTGAAACTTGTGAAGATCTTATCCACGACATATTTCTCTATTTATGGGATTCAAGAGAAAAGCTGGAAATAAGATCCCTAAGGGATTACCTCTATATCGCTGTAAAAAATAGGTCTCTAAATAAGATCCGCTCCGCCAAAAAGAACTTAGATCAGATTAATGAAGGGCACCAAGAAATCCCGTCTGCTTTAAGTGCTGATCAATCTGTAGCTGTAAAAGAGATTAGTGCTATTTTAAATGCATCAATTGACGAACTTCCTGAGAAATGCAGAGCGATTTTAATTCTTAGTCGTAAGGAACAGTTATCCAACAAGGAAATCGCCGCCAGATTAGGTATATCTACCAAAACGGTTGAAAATCAGATCAACATTGGCCTCAAGAAAATCCGTTTAGGTATGAGCGATTTCTTAATGATTACAATTATTTATTCTTCGCTTGGGTGATACCTTTCTTTCTTGTGTCTTTATTAAAAGCACAAGATGATAATCTCCATTTTCAAAAAACTGATCAGTAAAAACCGCATCAACAAAGCTGAGCAGAGACACATCGAAGAAATTGTGGCTAATGCAAAAACTCAACCCACCGAATGGGATGAGGTAAGCATGGGAAATGAAAATATTGTCCACGACAAAATTCTTAATCGTCTTCGTCAATCAATTATTGAAGAGCAACCGATACATAAGACTCGGACTGTCACAAAATGGGCAGTTGCGGCTTCTTTATTTTTCGCTTTGGGCCTTGGATGGTATTTTTCCCAGTACAATTTAACCGGCGAAACGACTGCTATCTTTTTAAAAACTGGCCGCAACGAGATCCGAAAAATAGCTTTAAGCGATGGTTCTGTAGTTTGGTTAAATGGGAATACTTCCATCAGTTATCCAGAACATTTTGAAGGTCAAAAAAGAATAGTTGAATTGCTAGAAGGCGAGGCTTTTTTCGATGTTAAGCACGATGATCAAAAACCTTTTCAGGTAAAGGCGGGCAAAACATTAACCAATGTTTTAGGAACAGCATTCAACATTAGTTCTTATAGTTATCGAGAAAAAATTAAAGTAACGGTAGCAAGAGGTAAAGTGGCTGTAAACAACAGTATTCTTTCACCTAATCAGCAGCTTGCTTACACAAAGGCAACGGGTAAGTTAGAGAAAATAGAGTTACAAAGCGATATGGTTACCTCATGGATGCAGGGAAATATTGTGTTTAATGATGAATCCCTGAAAACGATAGTAACATTATTGGAAAATAAATACAACGTTGAAATCCGTTTCGCAGATCAGCAGATGAGCGAATCTCGTTTTACGGGTAAGTTTGAACCGACCGACAACTTGTACGATATACTTGATGCACTGACCTTGACTCGGGGTCTTACTTATAAGGCTAAAGGTGCTGTAATTGTAATCAACCACTAAACCACACAAACTAAACCCTAATTTATGACAAACTAGTACTCCGAAAAAACGAGAAACCTAAATATATCATATTCCGGTCTCAGATGCTGTAGTAAGTAATGCCAGTTAGGTACTACGAGCCACCACGTGAATTCTAAATTAAACCTAAACCTAAAAACCACATTTAAAGGTATGAAAAAATACGCCCGCATTTTGCTGCTGGTAAATGTTTGGCGCACGCTAAATTCTAATAACTGCGCTTATTATTTTACCGTAGTTTTGATGTCGTTTGCTATACAGAGTGTTAATGCACAGTCTGTAAACCAAACTAAAATAGATGTTGACTTCAAAAACATTCCGCTCAAACAAGCACTAGATCAAGTGCAGAAAAAAACTACTTTCAATCTCATCTTCAGTGAGGAGATGGTGGCTGCTTACAAAGTTTCCCTTACCGCTAAAGGTATTTCCGTCGATCAAGTGCTTAAATCATTGTTAACTAAAACAGATCTGTATCATGTTATTAATGGCAATAAGATCATTATCAGCAAAAAAGCCAAACAAACTATATCTTCAACTTCGATACCTATGACAAATGTGGGAGGAGCAAACTCCACTGTGAAGCGTATCAGAGGTAAGGTGCTCACTCCTAACGATGAACCTTTAGTAGGTGTAAATATCAAATCACCTGAGATAGCGGAGGCGGGTTTCCAGACCAACGCTAACGGAGAATATAGTTTGACGTTGCCAGAACAAGCAAAAAGCTTAGTCTTCACTTTTATAGGATACACGACTAAGGAAGTGAAGATTGCTTCATCTACCGAAATAAACGTTACCCTGGAAAGGGAAGATAAAAATCTCGAATCTGTTGTTGTTACGGGGCTTTTCACTAGAAAAGCAGAGAGTTTTACCGGCGCTGCATCAACCTTCACCCAGGAACAACTTCGCTCGGTTGGTAATCAAAACATTATCCAAAGTTTAAAGATGCTCGATCCATCATTTATACAGATCGAAAATATTGCTGCAGGGTCTGATCCAAACATGTTGCCGGATCTACAGATTAGAGGAGGAAATAGTTTACCGGGTCTAAAGGGAGAATACACAGGTAATCCCAACATGCCACTATTTATTTTAGACGGTTTTGAAACCAATCTTCAGAAAATATATGATTTGGACATGAATAGGGTTGCTTCTGTAACTATTTTAAAGGATGCTGCCGCAAAAGCTATATATGGTTCTAGAGCAGCTAATGGTGTGGTTGTTGTAGAAACAAAAAGACCAGAAATGGGGAAATTAAGGTTGAGCTATACGGGTGATCTTAATGTGACGACACCTGATTTAAGTAGTTATAGTTTAACCAATGCCTCCGAAAAGCTTCAGGCAGAACTGGATGCAGGCAGACATAGCTCGCCATTTAATTATTCTGATCAAATATTAAATGAACAATATAACCGGATCTACACTGATGTTGCCAGGGGGGTAGATACCTATTGGTTGTCACAGCCTGTTCACACTGGTGTTGGTCAAAAACATACTTTATCCTTAGAAGGAGGAGACCAGTACTTAAGATATGGTGCAGATTTTACCTATAATAATATTTCTGGTGCCATGAAGGAATCTGGTAGGAAAACCATGTCCGGTAACGTTTTCTTATCTTATCGCTTAAATAATTTTTTATTCAGAAATACGATTACCGTTACAGGAAACCATGCTTTTGACTCACCTTATGGAAGCTATTCAGCTTATTCCAGGCTAAATCCTTATTGGGCACCGTATGAAGAAAACGGACAGATCAAAAAAGTACTTGGCACTTTTACACCAATAGGAGCTCCCACTATTACTTTTTTTAACCCCTTGTATGACGCGACGTTGGGAACAAAGAATTTCTCGAAGTACACGGATATTACCAATAATTTCATCACAGAATGGTCTATCACCAAAGCGCTCAAAGTCATTGGTCGTTTAGGTTATACCCAAAAGATAAATACCAGAGAGGACTTTTATCCGGCTAATCATACCCGATATGCAAACTTTGCCGAAGCTGATTTTTTTAAACGCGGAGATTATAGTATTACGGATGGGAGAGACGAATCTATCAAAACCGATATTACTTTAAACTATTCAAAAATGTGGGGTAAGCACTTGTTTTATTTTAACGGGGGATGGAACCTTTATGAAACGGGAACTGAAACTCACGGTTTTCAAGCGCAAGGTTTTTTGAATGATAGGGTAGACAATGTAAATTTTGCTAAACAGTATCTTGAAAATGGTCGTCCAACAGGATCTGATGCTAAGACTAGGGAAACCGGCTTATTGTCAGCTTTAAATTATTCTTATGATGAGCGCTATTTGGCTGATTTAACTTTCAGGAGACAAGGATCCAGCGTTTTTGGATCAGATAATAGATGGGGTGATTTTTGGTCGGCAGGTATAGGATGGAATGTCCACAAAGAGAATTTTTTCGAAGCCAAGGAATGGTTGGGGCAGCTTAAATTAAGAGCCTCAACAGGGTATACAGGTAGTCAGAATTTTAACCCTTACCAAGCCATGGCCACCTACAATTATTATACTGATACTTATTATGATAATATCGCAGGAGCCAAATTAATGGGGCTAGCAAATGATAACTTAAAATGGCAACAAACCCAAGATTATAATTTTGGTGTTGATGTGCAGTTGTTCACGCGTTTGAACCTACGAATAGATTACTATATCAGTACAACAGAAAGTTTGTTGACTGATCTACCTTTGCCAGGATCGGTTGGCTTTAGCTCTATAAAGGAAAATCTTGGTGAAGTGAGAAATAATGGCCTTGATGCAGTAATAAGCTATCGTGCTTTTAATGATGCTGAAACACAGAGCTTTCTAAATGTTTTTGTGAATTTAGGAACCAATAAAAATAAACTGATCAAAATCTCTGACGCTTTAAACAGCTTAAATGCAGAGCGGGAAGCGACTGATCGTGCCACCTCAACTAAACCATTTACAAGGTACCAAGAAGGCCAATCCACCACAGCAATTTGGGCAGTGCCTTCTAAAGGCATTGATCCGATTACAGGAAGTGAAATCTTCATGAAATCAAACGGTGACCTCACCTATTTGTGGGATGCTAATGACCAGGTTGCAGTAGGTGAGTCTACTCCTAAACTTAGGGGAAGCTTTGGTTTTAATGCACAATATAAAGGATGGGGATTGAACTGTGGGTTTTCTTATAAACTCGGCGGACAATACTATAACCAAACCTTAGTTGATCGAGTAGAAAATGTTGACATTGCTTACAATATAGACAGTAGAGCATTCAGGGGTACATGGAAACAAGCAGGAGATGAAGTTTTCTTCAAACGCATTATTGCTACCCCTACTAGAACCAACCCAAGCTCACGTTTTGTGCAGGATTTCAATGAACTGCAATTCACTTCTCTAAACCTGTCTTACGACTTTAGAGATACGAAATTTCTTAAAAATAGCGGTTTAGGGCGTTTAAGGACTACATTTTTCACAAACGATATTGCGAGGATAGCTTCTGTAAAAGCAGAACGTGGCTTGGAATTTCCATTCGCAAGATCTTATTCTTTTTCATTACAGGCTACATTTTAATTATATATAAAGATGAAGACATACTTAAAACTTATTTTATTAGCCATGCCTTTAATGCTGGTATCGTGCAATAAATGGCTTGATGTTCAGCCACAATCGCAGGTGCGTGATACCGACCTCTTTTCAACAGAGAGTGGGTTTAAGGAAGCTCTAGCAGGAGTTTATAGCTCCCTTACTTACGAGCCATTGTATGGTAGAGAAATGACACTTGGATTAATGGGGGTATTGGGGTACGAGTGGGATTCCCAGTCTACTGCTTACGATGTAGATAAGATCTATCAATATCAAAGTAATCAAATTTCCTTGAATCGTATCGATGCCATTTGGAATGGTCTATACAATTCCATTGCCAATAACAACAAGTTATTGGATGCTATTGATGCACAAAAGGGCGTATTCAGTGGCGATAACTATGCTATTATAAAAGGAGAAGCCTTGGCTTTACGAGCCTTTATTCATTTTGACCTGCTTCGTACTTTTGGAGCTAGTTATGAAGAGAATCCACAAAAAATAGCTATTCCTTATTATAAAAAATCTGGTAAAGAAATTGCACCTCAACTTAAAGTTGATGAGGTCATAAATTTAGCATTAGCAGATTTGAATGATGCTGCCGAGTTGTTAAAGACTGATCCTATATTAATTGGCAAAACAGTTACCTCTATTGATGACAATGGTTACCTGATGAATAGACAGGTACACCTTAATTATTATGCTGTAAAGGGCCTTTTAGCTAGGATTTACTTATATAAAAAAGATTATGTAAAAGCATTAGAAAATGCGAACGTTGTTATTAATGCCAACAAATTCCCATGGGTACTGAGCAATAATATAAACTCCGACCTAACATTTTCTACGGAACATCTTTTTGCTTTAAATGTGGTTCGAGTGCAAACGATCTACGAGAATTCATTTACATCTATTGGGTCACCTAATATCTTTTCTTTAACTGAGACGACCAAGAAAGAATATTATGAGAGTACTGATTATAGGTACCTGTCTTGGTATGGATTTGATAATTCTGCAAATCACATTTTTATTAAGTATATGCAATCAACAGTTGCAAATACGCTAGTAGCCTATAAAAATAAACTACCACTACTTAAGCTTGCAGAAATGTATTTTATCGCTGCCGAAGCATTGAAGGGTACTAATATTACAGCTGCTGCAGCAATGATCAATGAAGTTAGGTTACATCGTGGATTACCTGCAACTCCTATTGATGCAGCAAATTTTGATGCCACATTGCAACATGAATTTAGGAAAGAAGTCATTGGTGAAGGACAGTTATTCTTTTTTCATAAACGGAAAAACACGACTTCAATTCCAAGGTCTGCTGGATTAAACATCGTTACGCTGAAGGGATACAAATTACCCATTCCTCTCAGCGAATTTAGCAATTCACCGGGTAGAGTTGATAACAGATAAAATGATCAATATGAAACTTAAATTACTATACCTTGCTTGTATTGCGTTGGTCTTATCTTCATGTAATAAATCAGAAGATCTCATTTTCGCAAAAGAATTTACTGCCTTAAATATCTGGCTCGGTGCAAATCCACAAAAGGCTGATAGCTTAACCTATAATTATGCATTTAAATCGCTAAATGAGGTAGACACGATTACATTTAGTGTCCGTTTGACAGGATTGCCCGCTACTTCAGACCGCGAATTTCAATTGAAGGCTATTGGCGGCGATACTTTGAGAATAAGAAAAGATGTGCACTACACTTTTCCAACATACGTCCTTAAAGCTGGTGAGTATACTGCTGTCTTTCCCATTTATATCAAGCGATCTAACGAGTTCAAGACAACACCAGGTAGAATTGTTTTTGGATTAAAAGAGGATCAAAATTTCAAAAAGGGGATTGCAGAGCGGTCAGATCTAATCGTCATCTTAATGGACAAATTTGCTAAGCCCGCCAACTGGGACATTGACCCACTTCCATATTTTAGATTGAGTTCTTTTTTTGGGGCTTATAGTGATGTGAAATTTCAATTTATAACGACAGTAATCGGTACCGCTCCCATCTTCAAAGTTCGCTATTCCGGATTACTTGTTCCACCTGATGAAATCAGCTATACGCAGGCTCAATATTACCAGAACAGATGTAAAATTGAACTGATCAACTACAATGCCGCTCACCCCACTACTCCACTCAAATCGGAATTGGGCGAAGCTATTACCTTTCCATAACCATTTAAAGCTATCAAAAATGAAAAAATATATCTTTAAACTCTTTTCTATACTCTTGGTTACGACTGGTATAGTCGTTTCTTGTTCAAAGGATAAAGGAAATTACGATTACACCACTTTAGACCCAGTTACCATTGATGTAACTGGCATTCCCGAATCTTATGCGTTGTTACGTTATGATTATTTGGATATTAAACCAAAAGTAACCTATAAAGGTCAGTTAGTAAGTCCAGATAATCCACAATTCCCAGAGTTGAATTTCAGCTGGGAAATGTATCCAACGCAGGCTTATAGAGAGCTTAACGAAAAATACACCTTGGCGAAGGGCATTAATCTCAATTATCAAATGACAGAGAAAGAGATTACTTGGGAAATCGTATTTACCGTGACCAATACCACAACAGGTGTAAAAACATTTTCGAAGTTCACCGCCGCTATTACACCGGCATTGGCTGAAGGTTGGATGGTGCTTTATGAGAAAAATGGCAATACTGATGTGGGTATCATTACCAATAACGAAATTTCGAAGGCTTCCACTACCGAGAAATTGTTTTTGGATCTATATGAAAACTCTAATGGAAGCCCATTGGCAGGCACTCCAACTTCAATTCTCTATTCTAAATCAGGCTTTCCAACTGTGGTATCTGTCTATATTCAGACCAACAAAGATATGGCCACTGTGGCAACCAATACTTTCCAAAAACTTGCCACAACGCAAAAAGGAATTTTTTGGACCAGCCCTGCTACAATAGCACCTTCTTATGTGGTCGGTACAGAAACACGTAAAGACTTCATGATCAATAACAACAGGCTTCATATCATTGATTATACAGTTATCGCGCCCGGAGAGCGTGCTTTTGGTGATGCACTTGGAGGTACGTATGGTACGCTCGCACCCTGGTTGCCGTATTCATTAGCTCCTGCTTTTGATATGATAGTTTATGACCAAACTAATAAGAAGTTCTTAAAAGTAGCTACTCGTGGATCTGAAGTGGTTCCGATAGCGACAACACAGAGCGCAAGCGCTGCATTTGATGTGAACAATGTGGGGATGGATTTTGTAATGGCCGATATGGGTTGGAGTAATTGGGAACATATTGTAATGAAAAATTCAGCGGGCACATACTATCTGCTTACAGCCAATTTTAAAGAGGGCGAAACCGCATTAATTGGTAAAGGTAAATATGACATGAGCAATTGCCCAGAAATAGGAGCTATTAATTCTGTAACGGCTGGTGTACTTGGAGAAATTTTTTATTATAGTGCCAATAATCATTTATACCAATTTAAATATACACCAGGTGTAACAGATCAATTGTGGACTGCCCCAGTTGGAGAAACCATTACCAACATTGAACTCCAAAAATATAACAACACCAATAGGGCATCGGGTGTACTTTACGATCCTAAAAACTTCTGCAAAATATTGTACGTCGCAACTTACAATGAAACCACCAAGATAGGTTCAGTTTATCAAATGGAAGTTAATCCAACCAGTGGAGCCGTTATGGCAGGCACTCCAAAGAAGTATACTGGATTTGGAAAAATTAAAGCTATGACCTGGAAACTGGGTATCAAATAATTTAAAATTCTTATTCTACCCTGAGCGGTATAACACGCGCGAGGTAGACAAGACGTCAATCAATTAAACAACATTAAACTAATATTTATAAAATGAAACTTAAACTTACATTAACACTAGGAATAACCCTTTCTTGCTTTCTGGGAATGGCACAGAATTTTACCATAAAGGGTAACTTAAAAGGACAGGGCAACGAGAAAATTATCTTGAAAGGCACAGATGGAAATATTACAGTTGATGCCATTAATGGTGCCTTCGATATGTCGGGACCTGCAGGCAAAGAGCCTTTTGTAGGCCAAATGAATACAGGCGTTGATCGCAACCTGTACCTAAGCGCTGCGGGTAAAAACGGGATGTATCAACCTCCAATGCCATTGGAAGTGGTATTAACTGATGGTGCTAAAATTACGATTACAGGAACAGCAGAAGACCTTAATTTAGCTAGCGTAACTGGTGATCCTTACAATGATAGCTTTACCCTGTATCGTAAAAGCATTGAAAAGGAACTTAGAGAAATGCTTGCGCTTTCAAAGCAAATGATTGAAGCAGGATTAATGGGCTTGAAAGAAGGAAAACAAGAAGTGGCAAAAAAGATGATGGCGAATAGACAAGCCATCGGACAAGCAAGAAAGAACTTCATCAAAGAAAATCCTTCTCTGTTTGCCAGTGTATATTTCCTAGCCTCCGCAAGTAGAGAATTTACAATTCCTGAGCTTGAGGAAGCCTACAACAGTCTTTCCGCTACTTATAAAGATACCCGGTATGGTAGGGCAGTTAGAGATAAAATTGAAACAGGTAAAATTTTGTCCTCCGGCGGTCCTGCTCCTGATTTTACAAAAGTAGATCAAAACGGAAAAGCTGTAAGCTTATCACAACTTAAAGGCAAATATGTGTTGTTAGATTTTTGGGGAAGCTGGTGCTCACCATGTCGTCAGGCAATGCCGCATTTGAAAGAATTGTATGCTATGTATGCACCAAAGGGATTTGAAGTATTAGGTATTTCGAGTGAAAAAGTGAGTAGCCAAAGCCAAGCAGAAACCATGTGGAAAGAAGCAATTGTGAAAGATGGTTTACCGTGGATCAACGTGCTTAACAATGAAGCATCGATGAAGCAAGACGTGGTCCAAATGTTTGCCATAGAAGCTTATCCAACTCAGATATTATTGGATAAAGAAGGAAAGATCATCGGAAAATGGGTGGGTTCAGGTAATAAAGGAGTAGATGAAAAGCTAAAAGAAATTTTCAAATAGAATGAAATTAATCAATAAAAAATTGATAGCAGCCGTAATTTTCGGTGTGCTGTTAGCTGGTAGTGCTGGCGCACAAACTGCAGTGAATAAGCCCTTAAATATTAAAGGAAAGGTGAGCATATTAAACCCGGAGATCTTTAAGAAATACAACATGGTTTGGTTGTATAAAGGTATTGGCAGGGGTAGAAAAGCAGTGGATTCGGTTCCAGTGGGTGCTGATGGGAGTTTTGCAATGACAGTGAAATCGCCAGGTGTTGGTTTATATTCTGTTGTTATCTTAAAGTGGCAAACGGCAGAATTTTGGTCGGACAAGGACGTTTACATTAACGCTAGAGGTTATGATACAGCGAAGGTGAAAATCAAAAATTCGGCCTATGTGGCGGTAGAAAGTAAATCACCTGCAACCCAATTGATCAATACAGCAGCTTACAATCAGTTTCTGGCGGATAAAGAAGCAGAGGTATTAAATAATGAGAGTTATGCCGCGCAGAAGGTATTTGCTACAGATCCAACTTGGTTGAGCTATTTAAGAACTAATGGCTTGGTTAAATCGAAAGCCGAGAATGAGACCTTGCGTTTAAAGCATCTGATTTCTAATAATGAGGGTAATCCAGCGATAGTAAGTTTACTGGCTTCACTTTCTGCTGAAAGAGAAGGTAAGTTTTTTGAAGAACAATTAGCTAAGCTTATCGTTGCCCATCCAAATTTAGCAGAAGCAAAACAACTGAAAAAGGAATACTTGGAGAAGCTAGCCATCCGTAACTCCTTAAAAACAGGAAGTGACATCCCTAGCATTGTTTACAATGATCCAAACGGTGTACCAGTGGATATTAGATCTTACAAAGGCAAATATGTGCTGGTAGATTTTTGGGCGAGCTGGTGCGGCCCCTGTAGGAAAGCAATTCCTGAAATTAAGACCCTTTATGCGCAGTACAAAGAAAAAGGGTTTGAAGTACTCAGTGTTTCTGTTGATACCGATAATGCAGCTTGGAGAAAAGCCATGACCGAAGAAGATATGCCTTGGAAGCAAGTTTTAAGTCCTGATAAAAACAAAACGATGGAGGACTTTATGATCATCGGAATTCCAACACTTTTCTTAGTCGATAAGGAAGGTAAAATCGTAGAGAAATATACCGGATTTAGCAGTAAGCTAAAAACCCAGCTTGAAGGGATATTCAAAGAGAAAATTTAGGTTTTACCTGCTCATTGGAGGGGCGTCACGTGACGCCCCTCCAATGAGCTAATTTCTAGGTAGGTATTTAAACATAAGTTTCAGATCCGCAGGGCTACATTTGGGTTTATCCCATTAATAAATAAATTTTATAATGAAAAAATATTACCTGACTATAGTGCTTCTCTGCTTGATATTTGGCTTTGGAGAATTATCTTACGGCCAGAATTTCGATAGAGCAGCCTTCCAAACTACCATTCAAAGAGGCATCTCAAAAGCTTATGCAGCCTCGGTAAAAATTTGGGGAATAGATACCCTAACCAAAAGACAGAATAGTGCACAGTTTACTGGAGTTGTGATTGACGCAGACGGTTATATTTTAACTGCCGCACATGCCATCCAGCCGAACAAACGCTATAATGTTATTTTTCCTGATGGCAAAGCGTACACCGCAGAAGGATTAGGAAGAATAAGTTATGAGCCTAAAACTGGACGACCAGATGTGGCCATGATTAAGATTATCGAAAAAGGCACTTGGCCAATTGCTGAAATGGGCTGGTCAAATAGTTTAAAAGTAGATGAGGCTTGTATCAGCATTGCTTATCCCACAACATTGAATCAGGTTTTGCCAACTATCCGTGTTGGACGGATTACCAATCCGCTCGGTCAATGGGGTTTTGTGCACTCTACCTGTAAAATGGAGCCAGGAGATTCTGGAGGTCCATTATTTGATTATATGGGCAGGGTTATAGGAATTCATAGTCGCATAGACGTGGCCGAAGACGTTAATTACGAAGTCCCAATAGACCTTTACCGTAAATATTTTACAGCCTTAAAAGTGGCCAAAGATTATCCGGCATTACCTGAAAAAGAAGATGAAGTAGGTGTTGATCCAAAAGCGAATAGTATTCAGACTTATGCAGCGTTTTCAGCAATCAAAGATCAATTTTTAGATTTTGAAAAAGGACTGAAGGAAAGTAGCTTACTTGTAAAAAGCACCATAAAAGGCAATAGCTCGAGAGCAGTAGGTACCTTATTTTATTTTGATATGCCAAAGAAAGGAAGTTCAGTTAAGAGCAAAAGCTTTATTGTTAGCAAAAGCAGTTTGGTAGGAGATAGTATTACAGTTTATTTGGGTGATCGCAAACTTGAAGCTATAGTAATTTCAAGAAATAGAGACCATGATTTGGTGTTATTGCAGTTGAAAACCGATGTTAAATCCGGAATAAAATTAAGCACCATTAAAGATGGCGCATCTACGAAAATCGAAGATATTGGGAAGTTTCTAATTTCCATTTTACCTGGTCGAACCAATGAAATTAGCGTGTTGAGTAGCGGTATTTTTAATCAACCGAAAAAATTTAGCTCAGGTTTTTTCGGTGCATCAGCTAACTTTATTGCAGACCAGATTATTTTAACCAGTGTTGCTCCGGGAAGTCCGGCTGAAAAAGCAGGTTTAGCATTAAAGGATCAGATCACTGGAATTAACAACGTCCCAATTAAACTTCCACCAGAATACGGAGGCGAGCTAACGAAATATGAACCAGGCGAAACAATTAGCATTCAGTTAGTTAGAAATGGAACGCCTTATAGTTTACCTGTCTTTTTAACGCATATGCCCAAAAGCAGTAATCACCCGGCCAATTTCTTCGCGGGAGGTAAAAGCGCAAGACTGGATGGTTTCAATAATGTTTTTGCCCATGACGCCATCATCAAGCCAGAAGAATGTGGAGGACCAATTTTCGACAAAGAAGGTAAATTCTATGGGATTAACATTGCAAGATTTAGCAGAACGGCTTGTTTAGCGTTTACTTCAGCTCAAGTTTACGACTTTATTAGCAATGCAGCTAGTCTTTGATATTATAACGTTCTTCACCTATTTCTTGACCGGAACCGCGGAAAAAAAAGAAAAGCCAGGAACTATTAAGATGAGCTGGATTGAGTTAAGATTTAGGCTCTTCGGTGCTAAAAACAGGAGCTGGCATTTTATCCAGTTTTAATTCCTCATTGAAGTTTGTGAATAGCGTTTTAAGCTTTTTGTCATCTAGGCTTCCTGCTGAAATATAGGTCCAGTTTTTACCTTCGTCTGAACTGATGCAGAGTAAGGTCGCAATGCTGCTTAAATATCCTCCCTTAGCTTTTAATACTAAGGTATGAGGAAGCAGGCAATGAAGCTCTTTTCCAGCTTTGTAGATCTTTCCAAGGGGAAGCAGCTTTGCAGAATGAAAGGTAAATCCGCTTTCTTTCATTTGCTGCATCCCCAGTTTTATAGTAGCCATCATAGTGTCTTTTCCGCCACCCATTTCTATTACTTTTGGATAGGTAAAATCAATTAAGAGGGCATAGTCTTCCTTTAAGGTAGCGTCTAGGAGGCGCTGGGCCGTTGCTTTTAATTTCAGTGTGTCTTGGGCATGGGCGCTGGTTAGCGTGATCAGGAGGAATAACAAGAGCGATAATTTTTTCATAACCTATTTTTTGCTGCAAAATACTTATTTAGTCCACTCGCAAAATAAAAATAAGTTATAAATATATATGATTTTTTAGTTTGCACTTTGTGATAAAAATTCATGGTTAATGGTTATGATGGTACGAGCTTTGATAAATCAGTAACTATTAATTGACGATAACCTATTTAATATGGAAAAAATGAGACTATTTTTATTTTGTGCTATATTTTTTATAGCCGCCCCTTTTTGTACAAAGGCGCAAACGACTGCTGACATTGTTCAAACCCTCGAACAAAAATACAATTGGGCAAGGGCTAAGGTTATTGAAGAAAGTGTGACTATTAATGGGCCAGCTGAAATGTTTACCAGGATTATGTCTGATAAGCGCGCTATTGACATTACAAATTTTTCTTACTTAAGCTCGTACTTAGGTAAGTATTTCGATAAAGTTTATGGCACTGAGATCCTAAACTCAGCAGAAAAAACGTCCATAAATACAACAGCTGAACAAAAAGCTGCATGTGCTAAAGAAATCTCTAAAATCTCGGGTAAATTACATATCACGCTAAATGCACGTGGCTATAAATTAACAGATAATAGCTACGAACTCAGCATGACGACCCTAACGACTATAGGCGAATTTTTAAATCCTGAAAGAGGCGTTGGTGTTTATTTGGGATGGAGACCTATTGCGAAAAAAGTTGCTATAACCATTAATACATTAAATAAACCTGGGCAGCCCGTAGTTAAATGGAGCAAGGATTTCAGTATTTGCACAATAGATTTGCCTATTGGAGGCGATACTAATTATTCAAGTATAATTTTGGACGGTTTGAAAAAGGGCGGAAAGATGTAATCGCTTCTAATACTTTAAGACTCTAGGATTTATAAAAAATTAATTCCCAGTCTTTTACGAGAAAAGCTTCGCGGAAATGTGAGGCTTTTTTTGCAAAAGACATTCTTCGTTTGATCTCAAAGATCATCAATTCATCCCTCGATATTCTTGAGGAGTCATTCCAGTTTTCTGCTTAAATAATCTCGTGAAATGCTGTTGGTATTTGAAACCAAGCTCGGCCGCTATTTCGTTAAAAGTTTTTGAACTGTCGAAAATGCTGGTTTTGGCTTCGTCTATCGTCTTCGACTGGATGTAATCCAGAGCGGTACTGCCAGTTTCCTTTTTGATCAGGTCGCCAAAATAGTTTGGTGATAGATGTAGCTGGTCTGCGCAATAGGCTACGGACGGTAAACCCAGCTGAGAAGCCTTTTCGGAGCGGAAGTAATCCATCAACAGATTTTCAAAACGTACCAGGATATCCTTGTTTGCGTGACTGCGGGTAATGAACTGGCGATCATAGAAACGCATGCAATAATTTAAAAACAGTTCTATGTTGGAAACGATAAGCGTCTTGCTATGCTTGTCAATATTCTGCTCTATTTCTGCGGCAATCTTCTCTAAAGATTCCACAATGGTCTTTTTTTCCTTTTTTGAAAGATGAAGGGCCTCGTTTACCTCGTAAGAAAAGAAGCTGTAGCCTCTGATGGTCTTAGCCAGATGTGTTCCTTTCAGCAGATCTGGGTGGAAAATAAGTCCCCAGCCCGAAGGAATTACCGCTATTCCATTGCTGTCAATACCATAAACCTGCCCGGGTGAAACAAACACCATAGTGCCATCTTCATAATCATAGTTTTGGCATCCGTAAGTTATGTCGCCACATTTGATGTTTTTGAAGAATACTGCATATACCCCCATATAATGTCTATAATGAATAATGGTGGGCACATCATTAAAAATGACGACGCTGACTAACGGATGCAGCGTATCTACCCCAGCATAGTCGTTATACTGACGAACAGTATCGAGTCTTTTCACTTCTTCCATATCCTTGATTTACAGTCCAAATTTAACAAATTGAACCTACAAGTATTTACCTCCAATGTAGAATCCGTAAAAGTGGTAAACAATACCGTATTCTGTATAAAAGCCAGGTAAGGAATGCTGTCGACATTTGTAATGTGGATTTCTTTATTAAGATCCATTAGAATTAATGACAGTAAATTCTAACAAAATGATAGCAGAATTAGAACAGGCGAATATTTTTGAGCGGTTAAGATCTGGTGAACCTATCCGGTTGAATGATCCGGCTTATCACGAGATAAACGAAGTAGTTGGCAGCACGCTAAAACTCTCACAGCAACTGAACGGGGCTTCCGACCTAGCTACAGTTCGGAATATTCTTAGCGATATCATCAGTAAAACAGTGGATGAGAGCACTACTATTTTTGTTCCATTCTATACCAATTTCGGAAAGTTTATCAGTATTGGAAAAAACGTATTTATCAACCATGCCTGTTCTTTTCTAGATATGGGTGGAATTACGATTGAGGATAATGTACTGATTGGTCCAAAGGTCAATCTTATTACAGAAAACCATCCTTTAGATCCTGGTGATAGAAGAGCCTTGATTACAAAACCCATTGTTATCAAAAAAAATGCATGGATCGGTGCTGGAGCAACCATTCTTCCAGGGGTAACCATCGGAG
>Ga0247814_10000623_pt1 | contig 26632 bp, 31 predicted proteins | sample UWRJL179409R1_FD_179947 | JGI IMG/M metagenome (GOLD analysis project Ga0247814, IMG submission 179947) | Plant litter microbial communities from Arlington Agricultural Research Station in Wisconsin, United States - UWRJ-L179-409R-1 | ecosystem: Environmental > Terrestrial > Plant litter >... | reverse complement strand
GGCCGCGCCCTTGGCGACGCCCTGCTGGTAAACCGCGTAGGCCGAAAGAAGGCCTCCAACGATGACGAGCAGCGCGGCGATGGTCACGACGACCGAACCGAGAGCCGCTGCCGCGTTAATAGCCAGCAGCAAGAATCCGGCGGCATAAAGCACGAGTGAAACCTTGCCGAGCACGTTCTTGCCCACCGCGCCGTTGGATCCGGTCTCGCCGAAGGCGACGAGAGCGAGGGCGACGGCAATGACGAGCAGCGCGATGACATAGAGCCACGGCCCGAGCGCGAGGGTTCCGGCCTGCACGAGCACGAGGTGCAGCGTCCAGAGGATGCCGCCGAGAATGAGGCCACCACCGCCGAGGAGGCGCCAGTTGGCAGTGCGAGAAGAGACATTGGCCATGATGTGATCCGTTTCGTTAGGGTAAGCCCGGCTCCGTTGGCGGGCGCGCCAAGTCTGGCAGTGCAGGGGTGCGATCGCCCAGTGTTACGTCAGTGTTCTCTCGCTAGAATCCGAGGGACGCGTGGCCCATTTCGGCGGGTCACGAACGAACCGGAAGGCAGTCGCATGGCCAAGCAATCAATCCTCGGGCGCATCGCCCAGCTCGCCAAGGCAAACATCAACGCCCTGCTCGACCAGGCAGAAGACCCCCAGCTCATGCTCGACCAGATGGTTCGGGACTACACCAACTCGATCGCCGAGGCAGAGAGCGCTGTCGCTCAGACCATCGGCAACCTTCGCCTGCTCGAGCAGGATCACAAAGAAGACGTTGAGGCCGCGGCCGACTGGGGTCGCAAGGCCCTCGCCGCGAGCGCCAAGGGCGACGAGCTGCGCACCGACGGCAACGCGGTCGACGCCGACAAGTTCGACAAGCTCGCCCGCATCGCCCTCGGCAAGCAGCTCAGCGCAGAGAACGAAGCGAAGGATGCCGAGCCCTCCATTGCCTCGCAGACCGTCGTCGTCGAGAAGCTCAAGACCGGCCTCGACGCCATGCGCGGCAAGCTCGGCGAGCTGACCTCGAAGCGCGACGAGCTCATCGCCCGCGCCAAGACCGCGCAGGCGCAGGCGCAGGTGCAGGAGTCGCTCAAGAGCATCGACCTGCTCGACCCGACCAGCGAGATCAGCCGCTTCGAAGAGAAGATCCGCCGCGAGGAGGCCAAGGTGCTCGGCGCTCAGGAGCTCGCGGCATCGAGCCTCGACGCGCAGTTCGAGCAGCTGGAGGACCTCGACAAAGAGGCAGAGATCGACGCCCGCCTCGCATCGCTGAAGCTCGGCGGCGCGCCGAAGTCCATCAGCGAGTAGCGATGTCAGCCGCCTTCGTCGTCGTTCCCCAGTGGCAGGGCTCCGGGTCATCCCGCGCCATGCGGCTGGTGGACGGCGCGGAGGCGATCCGCGGTGACCTGCCGGCGGCATCCACCTTCAGCGTCAACATTCCGCTCGAGGCTGGGGACGAGCTCGACACCGGCATAGCCCGCGCGGGGTCGCTGCGCCTCGTGCATGAGCGCACGCTCGCGGCTCTTGCCGAGATCGACGGATGGGCCATCACCATCGGCGGCGACTGCGGCATCTCGCTGGCCTCCGTCGGCCACGCCAACGAGCGCGCCGGTGGCGACCTAGCCGTGGTCTGGCTGGACGCCCACCCCGACCTCAACACGCCATCAAGCTCGCCCAGCGGCGCTTTCAGCGGCATGGTGCTGCGCGCACTGACGGGCGACGGGGTTGAGGGGCTGGTGCCCGCGCGGCCCGTCGCAGCCTCGCACATCGTGCTCGGCGGAGTCCGCTCGACCGACGAGGGTGAAGCCGACTTCATCGCCTCTGAGGGCATTGCCACCATCAGTGCAGAGCAACTCGCCACCCCCGAGCTGCTGCTCGCGGCGATTGCGGCCACCGGGGCGTCATCCGTCTACCTGCACATTGACGTCGATGTGCTCGACCCGGGCGAGATCACCGGTCTGAGCAATCCGCTGCCGTTCGGCGTTTCGGCCAGCGACCTGACGAGCCTCATCAAGGAGGTCAAGGGGCGCTTTCCCCTGGCAGGGGCAACCCTGGCCGGCTTCGCCCCCTCGTCACCCGAATCGGCGGTGGATGACCTAGGAACACTACTGCGGGTCATCGGGGCGCTAACCGCCTGACCGATGACCCGCAGCGCTTGTGTGCTGTGGTGCTGCTGGGTTACTCGACGATCTCGGCCCAGATGGTGTACTCGCCCGACTCCTCGTCGAAGGTGTCGATGGTCACCTCGACCGTGTAGAACTCGTCATTCTCGTCGCTGAAGTAGCAGTAGTCGTAGTTGCCGACGTAGATCTCGATCTCGTCAGACAGGCAGTCCATGTCGGTCGGCGCGAAACCGATGACCGGGGTGAGAGCCTCGACCGCGAGAGCGGCGAGGTCGTCGCGAGAGATGAAGTACTCGCCGTCGGAGCTGTTGTTCTCCTCGTCGTCTTCCTCCTCCTCGGTCTCTTCCTCTTCTTCCTCGGCGTTGTTCGCGTCATCGGCGAGCTCGACCTCGATCTCGTACTCGAGACCGTCGACCTCGGTGATGGTCACCTCTGCGTCGTACTCGAGGTCGGTGTCTTTGTCGGTCGCGAGGCAGTCGATCGACTCGTCTTCTTCAAGGTCGACCTCGACCTCCTCATCGTCATCGTCGCAGTTGACCTTCCACGAGGTGTCTTCGTTCTCGTCCTCCAGCGCCTCCTCTGCGAGGTCGGCGATGTCGTCAGATGAGACGGTCGTTGGGGCGGTCGGGCCGAAGGAACAGCCGGCAAGTAGGAACACGGATGCGACCGCAAGGGCGGCGGCAGAACTCACGCGAATTTTCAAAGGGGGCCTCCTGGTTAGGCAATGTTTTCTCACCATATCGGTGCCCCTCGGTCGGGTGCCAGTGGAGAACTACCCATGCGCAGACCTAGGCTCGACGATATGACCGACTTTCAGCGCATCACCGTCGAGCGCGATGGCCACATTTTGCTCATCGGCTTCAACCGACCAGAGAAGCGCAACGCCGCCGACCACCAGCTGCTGCAGGAGCTCTCGCTCGCCTACGGCCAGTTGGAGAGCGACCCAGAGCTGCGAGTCGGCTTCGTCTTCGCCCACGGCGACCACTTCACCGGGGGCCTCGATCTCGCCGATGTCGGCCCGCGCATCGGTGCCGACGGGCTCGATATCACCGCCGATGGAGGCCTCAACCCGTGGCAGGTCTCGGGCGAACAGCTGAGCAAGCCGGTCGTCATTGCGGTGCAGGGCACCTGCCTCACTCTGGGCATCGAGCTGATCCTTGCCAGCGATATTGCGGTGGCGGCAGCGTCGACGACTTTCGGGCAGATCGAGGTCGCCCGGGGCATCCTTCCCTTCGGCGGCGCGACCATCCGGTTTCCGCGTGCCGTTGGCTGGGGCAACGCCATGCGCTGGATCCTCACCGGCGACAGCTTCGACGCCGCGGAGGCACACCGCATCGGGCTCGTGCAGGAGGTGGTGGCCGACGGCGAGCAGTACGACCGCGGCCTAGAGCTCGCCCGCCGAGTCGCAGCACAGGCTCCGCTCGCGGTGCAGTCTGCGCTCGCCAATGCCCGCGCTGCGGTGCGCGAGGGCGATGCCGCCGCCGAAGCTGCGCTGCAGCCCGAGCTGGTGCGTCTCGCGGCGAGCGAGGATGCCCGCATCGGCATGGAGGCCTTCGTCACCCGTCAGCCCGCAACCTTCATTGGCCGCTGACCTAGGCTGAGTGGGTGCAGATCCGCCCCGAGAACCCGAATGCCGCCGTGCGGTTCTTTCAGGGCTGGGCAGATCTGACCGTGCGGATTCCCGGCGCCCGCCGCGTGTTGCTCAGCCCGGTCATCGCGCGGCCTGGCTACTGGTTCGCGACCGGGGCTGGACTCGTCTGGGGCGGCCTGCTCAGCGGCTTTCGGCTTCGGTCGGAGGGTGGCGTCATCGTCGCGCCACACATGCCGAGGTGGGCCTTCGGCCGCGGCGGCACGACCATCGGCGCCGTGTACTTCACGGCGAGTAACGCGACGCCCGACGTTCTCGAGCACGAGGCGGTGCACCGCGCCCAGTGGCGTCGGTATGGTCTCTGCTTCATCCCGCTCTACATCGCCGCGGGAGTCGCGGCGCACACCAACCGCTTCGAGATCGAGGCGGGATTGAAAAAGGGCGGATACGCGTGAGCACCATCGTCATCACCGGAGCAAGCAGCGGCATCGGCGCAATCGCGGCACGCCGCCTCGCCGAGCAGGGCCACACGATCGCGGTCGTCGGTCGCAACCCGGAGCGCACCAACGCCGTGGCCGCCGAGATCGGCGGCACGGCCTTTCTCGCCGACTACGACTCCCTCGACGACGTGCGCGCCCTCGCCGCGGCGCTGCTGAAGAAGTACCGCACCATCGACGTGCTGCTCAACAATGCCGGTGGTCTGGTCTCACCGCGCGGCCTCACCCGCGACGGCAACGAGAAGACGCTGCAGTACAACCACCTCGCGCCGTTTCTGCTCACCTCGCTGCTCACCACGCGCCTCGAGGCGTCGGGCGGGCGGGTCGTCTCTACGGCCAGCGTGATGAACCGCATCGGCGATGTGCGCCTTGACGACCTGCAGTGGCAGAAGCGCGCGTGGCTCGGCGGATGGAAGGCCTATGGCACCTCGAAGCTCGAGACGATCATGTTCGTGCGCGAGCTCGCCCGTCGCACGAGCCTCGAGGCCTACTCGGTGCATCCGGGCTATGTCGCCACGCAGTTTGGCACCGACTCTCGGCTGATCCGTCTCTCGGCGATGATGCGCAGCGGCGGCTTTGGCATTCCGGCGGAAGAGGGGGCGCTGCCGCTCATCCGTCTGGCGACCGACACTGATGTGCCCGGGGAGAACGGCGGCTACTTCGACCGCCTGCACCCCAACGGCGCGACGCCAAAGCAGGCTGACGACGAGGCTCTTGCCGCGCAGTTGTGGGAGAAAACCGCGGAGCTAGTTGGAGCTTAGGGAGCGCGCGGCGCCGTCGGCCGGAATCCAGGCGTAGACCGTGTGCTCCTCGACGCCACTGACGGGCAGCATCTCGCTCAGCCAGGCGTCAACCGAGCGGCGAAGCTGCTGGCCGCGCGAGCGGTCGAGCCAGCAGATCGCAAAGCGGGGCGGAGCCACAAGCTCTTCGATCTGGTCAGCCGAGTCGATCTCGATGAAGACCTGACCGGTCGCCTTCCGGCCCAGCGTCGCGAGCAGCGAGCGGAATTCCGGAAGGGCTGAGAGATCGCCAGCGAGCAGAATGCGTTCCGTCGCGAGCTGGGTGGTCATGGTTCCAGTATAGGCATGCCTTACCTAAGAGTGGCCCGCCAATTACCACTGCGGAGGGTGACGCTCCTGCCAGCGGATGCGCCGCTGCAGCTGCGCGCCAATCGCCAGCAGGGTGTGCTCGCCGCCCGGCCGCCCGATGAGCTGCACACCCATCGGCAGGCCCTCGGCCGTCACGTGCACGGGCAGCGTGATCGCGGGCAATCCCGCCACGTTCACGAAGCTGGTGAACGGCGTGTACTGGCACTGCTGCTCAAAATTGCGCTCCGGATCCTCGCTGTCGTACCAGCCGAGCGGGCGCGAGGTGAGGGCGAGGGCGGGGGTCAGCACCGCATCCACCCGGGCAAACTGGCGGATGACGCTGCGTTCGAACAGGGTCAGCGCCTGCAGCGCCTCACCGAGCTGTCTCGCTGACAGGGCGCGCCCACGCTCGACCAGCCAGCGGGTGAGGGGCTCGAGCAGCGTGAGTTGGTCGCCCTCGGCCGCGATGCCCGCCGAGCCCGCCTGCCAGATCGTGCGAAAGTTCGGGCCATAGGTGTCGTCGGGCTCGAGGGCGAGCGGCTCAAGGCCGTGGCCGATCGCCGCGAGGTGAGTCTGCGCTTCGTTGAACGCCGCGAGTGCCTCTGGCGCGATCGTGATGTCGTGGGTCGAGTCCCACGGGCTGGTCGTCATGACCCCGATCTCGAAGCGGCCCTCGCCGCGCACGGCCGCGTTGAGGTACGCGCCGCCGTCCCATACGGGAGCCGCGGTTGCGTACTGGTAGTCGCCCTCGACCATGGCGTCGAGAAGCAGGGCGGCATCCGCCACTGTTCTGGCGAGAGGTCCGGGGGCGACAAGTCCGGCGAGTGACAGAAAGCCCGCCCCACTGGGAACGCGCCCCCGCGACGGCTTGAGACCCACCAGCCCGGTTGCGGCGGCCGGAATGCGGATGCTGCCACCGCCATCCGACCCCGGCGCCACCGGCAGAAGCCCCGCTGCAACCGCGACCGCCGCTCCCCCGCTGCTACCCCCGGCCCCGCGGGACACGTCGTACGGGGTCACCGCCGCGGAAGCCACCAGGTTCTCTGTGTAGCTCGAGAGCCCGAACTCTGGGGTGTTCGTCTTGCCAAGGCTGATCGCACCGGCGGCGTCACGCGCTCGCACGCCCTCGTCGGACTCGTCGGGCACGAAGTCGGCAAACAGGCGCGAGCCAAAGGTGGTGCGAACGCCAGCACGGCGCTCGAGGTCCTTGTCGCCGAGCGGGAGACCCCACAGGGCGCTCGCCTTGCTCAGCGACTCGACGGCGTGTGCCCGCTCGAGGGCGGAATCCGGCGTGACCGTCGTGAAGGCACCGAGATCGGAATGCGCCTCAATGCGGGTCAGGTAGTGCGTGACCAGCTCGGTTGGCGTGATCTCGCCGCGGCGCAGCCAGTCGAGTTGCTCCTGGGCGGTGAGGTGGTGCAGCTCGAACATTTTCTCAGCCTAGGACTTGACAGCGGCTTGCCCACCTGATTGGTTAGTTACATGAGTAATGAACCAGCTAACGGAGTGCGACGTGGATGAGTCCCGCCCGATCTTCCTGCAGATCGCAGAGCAGATCGAGGGCGACATCATTAGCGGCGTGCTCGCCGAAGAGACGCAGGTTCCCTCAACGAATGAGTTCGCCGCGTTCTACCGCATCAACCCGGCCACGGCCGGCAAGGGCGTCAACCTGCTCGTCGACGAGGGAATCCTCTACAAGAAAAGGGGCATCGGAATGTTCGTAGCCGAGGGCGCACAGGCCCGACTCGTGGCCAAGCGCCGCGAGCAGTTCACCACCCAGTACGTTCGCCCCCTGCTCGACGAGGCCGCCAAGCTCGGCATCTCGACCGCGCAGGTGGCCGATCTCATCAGAAAGGAAGACCGCGCATGACCGCAGTAGTCGAGGTCACTGGCCTCACGAGGCGCTTCGGCGAGCTGAAGGCCGTCGACGACGTGACTTTCAACGTCGAGCAGAACCAGATCTACGGCCTCCTCGGCCGAAACGGCGCGGGCAAGACCACGCTTATGCAGCTGCTCACCGGGCAGCAGTTCGCTACCGAGGGCAGCATCCGCGTCTTCGGCGAGAACCCGGTCGAGAACGCGCCGGTGCTGCAGAACACCTGCTTCATCAAAGAAAGCCAGAAGTACCCGGATGACTTTCAGCCGCGCCACGTCTTCAAGAGCGCAGCCTGGTTCTTTCCCAACTGGGACGCCGACTTCGCCGCCCAACTCGCGACCGAGTTTCGCGTGCCGCTCACGCGCAAGATGAAAAAGCTCTCACGCGGTCAGGTCAGCGCCGTCGGCGTCATCGTCGGCCTTGCCTCGCGCGCGCCACTGACCTTTTTCGATGAGCCCTACCTCGGCCTCGACGCGGTGGCGCGGCAGCTGTTCTACGACCGTCTGCTCGAGGACTTCGCAGAGCACCCGCGCAGCATCATCCTGTCGACGCACCTCATCGACGAGGTGAGCAACCTGCTCGAGCACGTGCTCGTGATCGACGAGGGCCGCATCATCATCGACTCCCCCGCCGACGACCTGCGCGGATCGGTGACCAACGTCGTCGGCGCTGCGAGCGCGGTCGACGCCTTCGTCGGCACCCGCGACGTGCTGCACCGCGACGGGATCGGCGGCCTCGCCTCTGTCACCGTCGGCGCACTGACCCCAGCCGAGCAAGCAGACGCGCGCTCTGCAGGGCTCGAGCTCTCGCCCGTGTCACTGCAGCAGCTCGTCATTCGAATGACCACCGAGAACGAAACGGAGAAGAGCGCATGAGCGCCGTAACAGCACGACCGCGAAACCGGGCTCTGTCGGTGGTGAAGCTGCACCTCGCCAACCCGTGGGCCACCATCACATTTCCATGGATCGTCATGCTGACGATCATCGCCCTGACCGTGCTGGTGTGGATGGTGGTGCTTGCCAACATTCCCGACGCATCCGACCAGGCAAAGGCACGCGAAGGCTTCGGCTACAGCGGGTCTAGCGGCTTCATCTTCGTCTACATGATCGTCGTGGCCGTGCAGTCGATCAACACGATGTTTCCTTTCGCGCAGGGCTACGGGGTCACTCGCCGCAACTTCGCCATCGGAACGGCGGCATACTTCGTGCTGCTCTCGGCCTTCTATGCCGCAGGACTCACGATCCTCTCGATCATCGAGGACGCGACTAACGGCTGGGGAGTCGGCGGCAGCATCTTCAGCGTCGGCTACTTCGGCGACACCCCCGCCCAGCGGCTGTTCGTGTTCTTCGCGATCCTGGTGCTGTTCTTCTTCTCCGGCTCGGCGATCGCCGCGATCTACCTGCGGTGGAAGGCCTTCGGCATCACAACGTTCTTCATCGCTCTCAGCTTCGTGCTCGTCGGGCTCGCAGCCCTGATCACAGCACTGCGCGGGTGGGATGACGTGGGCGCCTGGTTCGCCGCGACCGGCCTGGTCGGCTCCTTCGCCTGGAGCTTCGTGATCTCGTTGCTCGCCGCAGTCGGTGGCTACGCGGTGCTGCGCCGCACCACACCGAAGAGCTAGTCATGCTGTGCAGCACGGGCCTGGCCGCAACAGTGCGGTCAGGCCCGTGTTGTAGGTTGCTTGCTATGCGGATGACGGGCATCATCGGTGCGGCACTGCTCGGCGTGCTGCTCGCCGGGTGCGGGTCACCGGCGGCGCCCGGGGTCAGAGCGAGCTCCGAGCCGAGCGCCGAGGCGCCTGTCAGCGAGACGGCAGCCCCCGTTGTCGAGGTCTTCGGGCTTCCTGCGGACTGCGCCAGCATCCTTCCCGCTTCTCGTCTCGCCGAGTTCGAGGTAGACGGCATCGTGCTGCTCGGCGGGCCCGGCGGCATCTACGGCGACGAGTACCTTGCCGAGCCCTCGCCAGAGCAGCAGGCCGGGGGTATCACCTGCATATGGGGACCGCTCGACACGGAGATGAGTGTCGTCACCATCTCGGTCGCACCGCTGTCAGCCGCGACCCGCCCGGCGCTCGTGCAGAGCCTCGCCGTCGACCAGGGCCTCAATGAAACGACCGGAGACGGGGTGGCCTACTACTGGCTGCTCGGCGACCGCGACCACCACCCGGCGATGCTCAACGTGCTCACCGCCGATAGCTGGATCTCGATAATCCAGACGATCGGCGGCACAGACAACTACGCAGAGGCAGAGCGAATCGCCGCCGACGTTCACGAGCAGGTTTACAACTAGACGAACCGACCAGCAAAGCGGCGACGCCTTCTGGCGCTCTCGAGGCGCTCGGCGTTCTCTCCCGGCTCCGTGTAGCGCTCTGCCCGGAAGGGGTCGGCGACGAGCGGCCGCGGCTGCTCAGCCAGCACGGCCTCGACCGCCTTATGCCATTCCCAGAACTCACCGAGCCGTAGGCCCTGGGTCGGGTTGAGGTGCGGAAGCCGCGCAAGATAGCGGATGCCGCCGGCCACCTCCACCGTCGACAGGTAGCCCCGAATGACGCCGGGTCCGCCATCGCGGCCCTCGTCTTTCACCATCCAGAGTCCGGCGCGCAGTTCGATGATGAGGGGGTCGGAGGTGGTGTTCACAGTCGTGTCTTTCGTGGTGGGGTGAGCAGGTGTCCGGCCGAGACCCACACTGCCGAAGCCCACCGACGTCGCTCCCGGTACCCTCAGAGCATGGGCTATGTCTTCCTCGCGCTGGCGATCATCGGCGAGGTCATCGCAACGACCTTCCTCAAGTTCACCAGCGGAGAGCGCACCTATTGGTGGGCCTATCCGATCGTCGGCGTCGGCTACGTCTTCGCCTTCTGGATGCTCTCACTCACCCTCGGCCGCGGCGTGCCCCTCGGCATCGCCTACGCGCTGTGGGCGGGCATCGGTGTCGTGCTCGTCGCCATCATCAGCTGGCTGGTCTTTCACGAGTCGCTCACCTGGGTGCAGCTGGTCGGCATGGCCCTCGTCATCGCCGGTGCGATGCTGCTCGAGCTGGGCGCTGAGCACCCGAAACCCTAGCTACTTCAGCGACTTTTGCATGAGCACGGTGCCGATCCACCGGCCGAACTTGAAGCCGACCTTGCCCATGTGTCCACCCTCGGTGAAGCCAAAGCTCTTGTGCAGCGCGATGGAGGCCTCTGCCCCCTTGTCGGCGATGACGGCAATGATCTCTTTGAGTCCGGCATCCCTCGATCGCTCGATGAGCGCGCCGAGCAGGGCCTTGCCGAGCCCCTTGCCGGTCGACGCCGGCCCGAGGTAGATCGAGTTCTCGACGGTGAAGCGGTAGGCCGCCTTCTCTTTCCACGGAAACACGTAGGCGTAGCCGAGAATCTGGTTCGTCGGGCTGACGGCGACGATGTAGGGCATGCCGAGTCGACGCGCGCTCGCGAACTTGTGGCGTAGCGCGCGCAGGGTCATTTCTTGCTCGTCGAAGGTGACGACGGTGTTGAGCACATAGTGGTTGTAGATGGCGCGGATATAGGGCAGATCGGCCGGCACCGCATCCCGAATCGCGAACTCGAAGGGACGCTCGGGCTCGGGCTGCCTCTTCAAGTGGTCGGGCAGCTTGCGGCGCGGCTGGTATTCCTCCTCAAGCATGGTTCGAGCCTATTCGAGCGACCAGTCGACCGGTGATGCGCCGAGCGACTCGAGAATCTCATTGGCCCGAGAAAACGGCTTCGACCCGAAAAACCCACGGGATGCCGACAACGGGCTCGGATGCACCGACGCGATCACCGGCGTCGCCCCCAACAGCGGCGCAAGTGACTGCGCGTCCCTGCCCCACAGGATCGCCACGAGGGGCTGGTCGCGAGCGACCAGCGCTCGGATCGCCGCCTCCGTCACCGCCTCCCACCCCGTGCCGCGGTGCGAGCCCGACTCCCCCGGTCGCACGGTGAGCACGCGGTTGAGCAGCATGACGCCGTTCTCTGCCCAGCGGGTGAGGTCGCCATGTGGCGCAACGGGCACGCCGAGGTCGTCGCGCAGCTCTTTGTAGATGTTCTGCAGGCTGCGCGGCACCGGCCGCACGTGCCGCTCGACGGCGAACGACAGGCCGATCGGGTGACCGGGGGTCGGGTACGGGTCCTGCCCGACGATGAGCACCTTCACGGACTCGAAGGGGTAGCTGAAGGCGCGCAGCACGTTCTCGCCCGCTGGCAGGTATGGGCCGTTTGCCCGCAGAAAGTCGCCCATCGCGGCGATGTTCGGTGCCACCGGCGCGAGCGCCGCCGCCCAGCCGGGGTCAACCAGCTCGGCGAGGGGCTTCGGGGTCATGCTCCGAGGGTACTCACCAGCACGCCGTGCTCGTCGGGTGCGACCTGCCAGACGCTTCCCGAGCCGACGACGCGAATCTCGTCGCCACCAACGATGAGCACGGTCAGCTCGTCGATCGCGATTCCGCCGTCAACGAGGCCAGCCTCGGTCGCTGCCACAAGCCGCGAAAGGGTGCCCCACTGGGCTGCATGCACGTCAATGGCAAGGTCGACAAGGCCGAGGCCCTCGACGATGGTGACCTGCTCGAGGTCTTCGCCGGCATCCTCTGAGCAGACGGCGACGTCGCCGATGCGCCAGCCGCCGATGATCGCGGCGTCTGCGGCGATCATCGCACCGGCAGAGAAGCCAAGGTATGGAAGGTCGTCGGCGACGAGCAGCCGAATCTCGTCGATCAGCGGCGTCACGCCATCGAGGTACGAGGGAGTGTGGCCACCGCCGACGAAGAGGCCGTCGATGCCAGTCAGTGCTGCAGAGGCGAACAGTTCGCCCTCGGTGATCTCGGTGACGATCGGCTCGCACGGGGCGACCTGCAGCAGCAGGGAGCGGTAGCGCTGCGACTCGCCCGGCTCGTCCGCCTCGCGCACGAGCAGCACGCCGATGCGTGGCACGTCACGGCCGCTGGCGAGGGCGCGCGTGGAGGCCTCAAGCAGAAACTCGCGGTAGACCTCCCCGGTGCCGTTCTCGGCCCATCCGCCCCCGACGAGGTGGATGCTCATACGGCCGCGACCACCGGTGGCTGCACCGACCACGGAAAGTTGATCCACCGATCGGTGCGGCGCCAGGTGTAGGTGGCCTCCTGCACGGTGTGCGGCTTCGTGTAGAGCACGACGGAGCGCACCTCTGCGCCGCTCGCCTCGAGCAACTGAATGACAAGGGCAAGCGTGCGACCAGAGTCAGAGACATCGTCGACCAACAGGATGCGCTTGCCATCGAGCGACGCCTCGTCGAGCATCGGCGGCAGGATGATCGGCTCTGGCAGCCGGGTGCCAACACCCGTGTAGAACTCGACATTGAGGGCACCGCACGACTTCACACCGAGTGCGTAGGCGAGGCTGCCGGCGAGCAGCATGCCGCCGCGGGCGATCGCGATAACGATGTCGGTCTGGTAGCCGCTGTCGACGATCTGCTGGGCGAGAAGGCGGCTGGCCTCCCCGAACTCCTCGTAGGTAAAGGACTCGCGCTCGTCAGTCATAGCTAGACGCTACTGCTTTGGCGTGAGCACGCCGCGCACGACCTTGTGCGGCGCCGCCTGAGCGACCGGCTTGATGGTCACGAGGTCGAGGTTGACGTGGGCAGGCAGCTCGAGGGCGTGCACGATCGACTCCGCGATGTCGTGAGCAACGAGCGGCTCGACGTCGGCATAGACGGCGTCGGCTCGGGCCTGGTCGCCGCCGAAGCGGTTGAGCGAGAACTCGTCGGTCTTGACCATGCCGGGGGCAACCTCGAGCACGCGAATCGGCTCGCCCGCGAGCTCGAGCCGCAGAACGGCGACGAGGGCGTGCGCGGCGAACTTCGCGGCGTTGTAGCCGCCTCCGCCCTCGTAGGCGACGTGGCCGGCGATCGAGGTGACGGTGAGGATGTCGGCCGAGCCGGCATCCCTCGCTCCGTCTCTGAGCAGCGGCAGCAGCGTGCTCGTCGCCCGCTTGACCGTCATGACGTTGAGCTCGAACATCTGCTGCCAGTCTTCGGCGGCGCTGGCTTCGACGGAGTCGAGTCCGATCGCCCCACCCGCGTTGTTTACGAGCGCGTGGATCGGGCCGCCGAGGTAGTCGCGCAAGTCGTCAACATCGGCCTGAACCGTGAGATCGGCGACGAAGGTGTCGGCCCCAGTCTCGGCGGCGAGCGCCGCGAGCTTGTCGGTGCGGCGGGCGACTCCCACTACCTCCCAGCCGTGCTCGCGCAGCAGGCGAACAGTCGCCGCCCCGATTCCTGAACTAGCTCCGGTGACAACTGCGCGACGTGAACCCATTGCTCAAAAATAGCGCGGGTAGGGTGGTTGGGATGACCGTTGCCGCCCCCGCCAAGCCCCGCGTGCCCTTCTGGGACAACGCCCGCTTCATCAGCGTCACCCTCGTGGTGATCGGCCACGGCATTCAGCGTCTCACCAGCGACTCCGACAACGCGCTCGTGCTCTATCTGTTCATCTACGCCTTCCACATGCCGGCCTTCGCGATCATCAGCGGCTACTTCTCGAAGGCCAGCCCGCCGACCACGCGGCGCATGAAGAAGGTGCTCACCGACATTCTGTTGCCCTACATCATCATGGAGACGATCTGGACGGCCGTGCAGTTCGTCGTCGAGGGCAAGAACAGCTTCAACCCGACCAACCCGAGCTGGACCCTGTGGTTTCTGCTCGCCCTCGGCATCTTCCGGCTCGTGCTGCCCTACCTCGTGCTCGTGCGCATGCCGCTGCTCTGGGCCCTATTGCTCTCGGTCATGGTCGGCTACTTCAGCAACGTCGACAGCACCTTCTCGCTGTCGCGGGCCATCGGCATCATGCCGTTCTTCGTTCTCGGCTGGCAGGTGCGGCAGTGGGGTGTGCTCGACCGTTTTCTCGAGCTCGGTCGCGGCGTGTGGGTTGTGCGCGGCATTGCGGTCGCGGTCTTTGCGGGGTGGCTGGCGGTGTGCATCGTCGGCATCCAGCAGTGGCGGGCCATTGACCTGCGCTTCTGGTTCTTCTACGAGGACTCTTACACCGGACTCGGCGAGAGTGAGTGGTGGGCCGGCTTTGTGCGCCTCGGGCTCATCGCGCTCGCGGTCGTGCTCAGCGCGGCTCTGTTCGCGCTGATCCCCCGCAGCGACACGTGGATCACCACCCTCGGCCAGGCGACGATGTACGTCTACCTGCTGCACAGCTTCATCCTCTACCCACTGCGCGAGACGGGGGTGCTCAAGGGCGAGCACTCGTCGGCCGTGTGGCTGGTTGGCATGGTCTTCGCCTGCATCGCGATCTCGATCGCGCTCACGGCGCCCCTCGTTCGCCGCATTTTTCGCCCCATCATCGAGCCGAAGCCGCGCTGGCTGTTCGTCGAGTTCGACGACAAGCCGGCCGGGCAATCCAAGACTGACCCGACCGGCTCTCGTCGTTCGAAGTGAGGCCATTTCTGGCTCCACTTTGGCGCCAACGCCGACGGCCTCCGGCGATCGGACGACGCGCCGAGCCCCACCTTCGGTTACGCCCCGTGTCGCACGCCGTTGCCGCATCCAAAAGCCGAACCTAGGCTCGCTCATCGACGGGGAACGCCCGCCCAGGATCACAAGGAGACGCTCATGAGCGACTGGCAGTTCGAAACCAAGCAGGTTCACTCGGGTGCTCAGGCAGACCCGACCACCAACGCCCGCGCAACGCCGATCTACAAGACGACGTCGTACGTGTTCAACAGCACCCAGCACGCGCAGAACCTCTTCGCGCTGGCCGAGTTCGGCAACATCTACACGCGCCTCATGAACCCGACCACCGATGTCGTCGAGCAGCGCCTCGCCGCACTCGAGGGTGGAACCGCGGCCCTCGCCGTGGCCTCCGGCTCGTCGGCTATCACCTACGCGATTCTCAACATCGCGGGCTCCGGCGACCACATCGTCTCGTCGTCGTCGATCTATGGCGGCACCTACAACCTCTTCAAGTACACCCTCGCCCGCCTCGGCATCGAGGTCACCTTCGTCGAGGACCAGGATGACGCCGCCGAGTGGGCCGCCGCCGTGCGCCCCAACACCAAGGCCTTCTTCGCCGAGACCATCGGAAACCCGAAGATCAACATTCTCGACATCGAGAAGGTCGCGGATGTCGCCCACAAGAACGACATCCCCCTGATTGTCGACAACACGATCGCCACCCCGTACCTCATCCGTCCCTTCGAGTTCGGTGCAGACATCGTCGTGCACTCGGCCACGAAGTTCCTCGGCGGCCACGGCACGGTCATCGCCGGTGTCATCGTCGACGGCGGCAAGTTTCCGTGGGCGAAGCTCTCGGCGAAGTTCCCCGGACTCACCGAGCCGGACCCCAGCTACCACGGCGCCAGCTACACCGGTGTGCTCGGCGACGCGATCGCCTACGTCATCAAGGCCCGCGTCACGCTGCTGCGCGACACCGGTGCGGCGCTCAGCCCCGACAGCGCCTTCGCGCTGATCCAGGGCCTCGAGACCCTCTCGCTGCGCATCGAGCGCCACGTCTCGAACACTCAGGAGATCGCGGAGTGGCTCGAGAACCACCCCGACGTCGCCTCGGTCAACTACTCCGGACTGCCGAGCAGCCCGTGGTACGCGGCAGCCAACAAGTACGCCCCCAAGGGCGTCGGCGCGGTTGTCTCGTTCGAGCTCAAGGGCGGCGTTGACGCCGGCCGTGCACTCGTCGAGAACGTTGAGCTGTTCAGCCACCTCGCCAACATCGGCGACGTGCGCAGCCTCATCATCCACCCCGCCTCGACGACCCACTCGCAGCTGACCCCAGAGCAGCAGCTCACGACCGGTGTTACCCCCGGCCTCGTGCGCCTGTCGGTCGGCATCGAGAACGTCAACGACCTCAAGGCCGACCTCGAGGCCGGCTTCGCTGCGGCTCGCAAGGTCGCCGCGGACGCAGCCAAGGCGTAGTTTCTGCTTAGCCGAAAGGCCCCGCCCGTGTAACACACGGGCGGGGCCTTTCACTTTGGCGGATACTGGACAACGACATGGACTGGCAGACACCCGAAGACACCGTGCCCACGGCTTTCATCACCGAGGCCAACGCACGGTCGGTGTCGGGTAAGCCGCCGGCCACCGGAGCATGGCGCGAGGGGGATCCGCCGGGCGATCGCCAGTTCATCTCTGTTGGGTCGCTCGCGCTCGAGCGGGGTGGGGAACTGCCATCCGTTCGCATTGCCTACGAGACATGGGGTGAGCTCTCGCCCGCGGCCGACAATGCCGTGCTGGTGCTGCACGCGCTGACCGGTGACAGCCACGTTGTCGGGCTGCCGAAGCCCGGTCACCCGACCGCAGGATGGTGGGGCAGCATGATCGGCCCCGGCAAGCCGATCGACACCGACCGCTACTTCGTCGTTGCCCCCAACATGCTCGGCGGCAGCCAGGGCACGACCGGTCCGGCCTCGCACTCCCCTGACGGCAGTGAGTGGGGTTCGCGCTTTCCCTTCATCACGATTCGCGACCAAGTGGCCGCGCAGGTCGCCCTGAGCGACAAGCTCGGCATCGCCCGCTGGGTCACCGTGCTCGGCGGCTCGATGGGCGGCATGCAGTCGCTCGAGTGGGCCGTGGGCTACCCGGAGCGCCTCGAGAGCTTCGCCGTCTTCGCCTCCCCCGCGCTGTCGAGCGCCGATGAGCTGGCCCGCAACTCGGTGCAGCTCGAGGCCATTCGCATGGACCCGGGCTTCAACGGCGGCGACTACTACGAGGCAGCGGATGGCGACGGCCCCCACCGCGGTCTGGCTCTCGCCCGCCGCATGGCTCTTCTCAACTACCGCTCCCCCGACGAGCTCAGTGACCGCTTCGCCCGCAGCTGGCAGAGCGGTGAGTCGCCCCTCGGTGGCGGGGGGCGCTTCGCCGTCGTCAGCTATCTCGACTTTCACGGCAACAAGTTCGTGCGCCGATTCGACGCGAACAGCTACATCACCCTCGTCGAGGCGATGAACTCGCACGACATTGGCCGCGACCGTGGCGGTGTCGCTGCGGCGCTGCAGCGCGTGACCGCGCGCGGGCTCATCCTTGGAATTGACACCGACCGGCTTTTTCCGGTGAGCGACCAGCAGGTGATCGCCCGCGGAATCGCCAACAGCGTCAGCGGTGATGAGGCGATCGTCATCGCTTCCAACTTTGGGCACGACGGTTTTCTCATTGAGGACGCCATCGTCGGCTCCCACGTTCGGGGACTGTTGCCCTAGCGCACCCGCAGTCAGACTGGTCAGTGTCGGAATAGCAGTTCGAGCTGACTGAGGGGGCACCGATGGGTGTTGTGTCGCCCGCCCGTGGGCGCGAGTCGGCAATCCGCGTCGCCCTCGTCGACGACCACCGACTCGTACTTGACGGCCTCGTCGCCCGCCTCTCGCAGCCCGGAACCGGACTGACCATCGCTGCCGCGGAGTCATCGTGGGCCGCTCTCATGGACAACCCGGGCTTTCCCTTCGACGTCGTCGTGCTCGACCTGCACCTCGAAGACAACATTCCAATCGGCACGAAGCTGCGCGCCTTACAGGCGGCGGGTTCGAGCTCTGTGGTGATGAGCAGGCATGCCGACAGTGGCTCCATCAACGCGGCGATCCAAGCCGGAGCAATGGCCTTCGTGCCAAAGACCGAATCGGCAGAAGAACTGATCGCGGCCATCAGGTCGGCCGCCGACCGCGTGCGACACCTTCCCGCTCACGTCGCGACAGTTCTCGCCGGATTCCGCGCCACACCAGACGCGGGGTTGGGGCGCCAGGAGCAGCGGGCCCTCGTGCTCTATGCCGGCGGCCGATCGATCAAAGAGGTCGCGTTGGTCATGGCGACCACAGAGGAGACCGTGAAGTCGTACATCAAGCGGGCCCGTCGCAAGTACCGCCAAGTGGGTGTGGATGTCGGAACGCGGGTGCTGCTGCGTCGTCATGGCATTCGCGAGGGCTGGATCGCGCCAGAATAAAAGGCATGCGTCGCCTCCTCGCTGTTCTGAGCATCCTGATTGTTGCCGGATGTGCGGCCGCGCCCACGGATACCCACGGCGACGACGGTGGTCTCACCCTCGCCGTCGTGCAGAGCCGTGACGACCACGGAGCCCGCATCGTCGCCATCGAGCTGCACAACGAGCGGGATGACGACGTGACCCTTCGTCGCGCCACCCTAACCACGGCGCAGCTCAGTGCCCCGGCCGTCTGGGATAAGGGCACCGTGCTGCGCAGCGGTCTCACCATCGACCTCAGGGTGCAGCTGCCCGAAGCGGCCTGCCCTCTTGCTGACGACATCACGCCGACCGTGACGGTCGAGTTCACGACCGCGGCGGGCGTCGAACGCACGATCACCGGCACACCCACGCAGCCCGCCGAGGTGCTTAGCTCGATCGCCGAGGAGGACTGCATTGCCGCTGCCCTCGACGACCAGGCCGAAGTTACGGTCACGGCCGTCGAGTACACACCGGGGTCGGGTGGCTACGCCGCGCTCGTGGTCGGAATCCACCCGCGCGCCGTTGACGGCAGCGTCACCATAGAGTCGGTAGGCGCGACCGTGCTTCTTGGCCTAGTGGCACCGGCCGGCGGGCTCACCCAGCAGTACCCGCTCGGCCGCGTTGTCGAGCAGGGGGGCGATGACAGCGACCTGCGCATCACCATCGTGCCGAACCGCTGCGACAGCCATGCGATCGCCGAAGACAAGCGCGGCACGTTCATTCCCCTGCAGATCAGCGCCTCGAATGGCGTGCAGGGCATCTACTACCTGGCCGTGAGCGACTCGCAGCGGGGCGAGATCTACGCCTTCGTCACCGACTACTGCTCTTAACTGGGCGAAGGCCGCGGATACTTCCGCGGCCTTCGCAAACCCCCCGGTCCGAACCACTGCGGGGCAGCGATTCCGGTGTCCCTCTTGCGGGTTGAACACCAGCCGGATCAGAACGCGAGTACATTCCTCGCCGGCTATTTATGGCAGCGCCAGTATTGCAGCACGCCCCTCTATTACAGTTCAGACTGTACCCCGCCAAATGTGCCCCAACCGAGCGGAGTGGCACCCCCACTTCTGGTGCCATAGCTGTCACTATTCGATAGCCGGTCGGCAGCGCGACGGGCACCCGAAAACAAGCGGAGCCAATGGAACAGATAGTCAAGGAGCGGGACCGCCTCCTGCAGCGCACCGCGCGCACTTTCGGTCTGGGCTTCGGCGCCGTTTCTCTGGTCTGCCTCAGCATCCCGAACGCAGTCAGCCTTTCTAGCTACCTCATTGCTCTAGCGCTCTACCTGGTCATGGGCTTCGCGCTCTACCGCATGGGAGTGAGCCGCCACATCGGGTGGGTGCTGGTCACGATCCTCAGCGGCACCGCGATTCTCGTGACGATCATCGCCTTCAACAGGGATGCGCCCACCTACGCCGCTGGCGCCGCCATGACCCAGCTGAGCAGCTTCGCCCTCGCCTCCGTGGCGATCGTGCTGGTGACCAACCGCGGCCGCGTTGCGTTGCTTAGCGTGACCGTGCTGGGCCTTGGCACGCTCATGGTCATCGGAACGGAGCCGTGGCGCCCCACGCTGCACACAGCAGCCCTGTTCTTCGTCGGCTGGGCGATCACCACCCTGCTGGGCATCTGGGTCGGTGCCGCTGTGCCGATGGCGGCTCGCCGCATCGCCAGCATCGGGCGGGCACACCGTGCAGAGCGCACCGCGAGCGAGCTCGAGGCGCAGCGCCGGCAGTCGGCACGGTTGCTGCACGACACCGTGCTCGCTACCCTCACACTGCTCGCGCACTCCGGCGTCGGCGTTGCCCCCGATGCGATGCGGCAGCAGGCCGCCGATGATGCGAAGCTGCTTCGACAGCTGCGGCTAGGGGCATCCCCCGCGCCAGAGCGCTCGGGCGACTACAAGCTCGAGCCGGTCGAAGAGTCCGTGCTCGGCACCACTCTCGAGTCGGTCAAGCAGCGCTTCGGCCGCATGGGCCTCGAGGTCAACTGGCATGGCACCGGGCAGGTGCTGCTGCCCAGCGACGTGCTCGACGCCTTTCTGCTTGCCCTCGCCGAGTGCCTAGAGAATGTGCGCCGCCACTCCGGTGTGACAGAGGCGCACGTGACCATCGTGGATGACGAGAAGATGGTGCGCGCCATGATCACCGATGCCGGCGTCGGCTTCACTCTCGACGACGTGGACTCCGCACGCCTCGGCTTCAAGGAATCCGTCGTTGGCCGCCTCAAGGAGGTGGGTGGGCACGCTCGCCTGTTCTCCTCCCCCGGCGCCGGAACCACCGTCGTGCTGGAGGTGCCGCGATGAGCTTCCTCCCCGACGAGAACACTCTCGGCGTGATCATCACGTCAAAGGGCAAGAAGTCCACCCAGACGCGCTCGTTCGTCGTCACAGAGAACCCGCACCGCGCGAGCCTCGGCACCAGCTTCATCGGCCTTGGGGCCGCCCTCGTCGCGGGGCTGAGCACGATCTATGGCTTCGCGTGGTTCGTGACGCTCTGGGGCCAGTACACGAACCCGCTGCCCGCATTCCTCTCGTGGATCCTGCTCATCATGGCTCTCGGCGGCGGTTTCGTCGCAAGCCGCGTGGTCGGCGACCGCATGCCCGACTGGATCTTCGCGGTCTTCCTTAGCTTTCTCGCCTGCGCGGTCGTGCTCGACCTCATCGCCATCTGGGACAAGCACGACATCGGCCGCTTCGCCACCTCCGCACTCACCGCGGGCATGGCCCTGCTCGTCGTCGTGACGTTGCGCGGCGCACTCGAGGTGCTGGTGGCGAATGCCGCACTCGGCGTCGCCCTGCTCACCGCCATCATCGTGAACTCCGACTTCACGCCCGACAGCATCGCCCCGCAGGTGACCGCCCTCGCGCTGACCGTTCTGCCCGGCGTCATCGGAGTGCTGGTAGTGCGCGGCTTCCGACGCATGGTGCAGGTCGAGCTCGACCGCGTGCTCGTGCAGAGCACCGTATCGGCCCCACGATTTGCCGTCGGCATGCTCGCCTCGGAGGAGCTGGCCCGCCTCGACCTAGCCGCAGAAGAGCTGCTCGACTCGGTGGCCACCGGCAAGACGCCGCTGCCGCTCAAGCCGCGCACGGCATCCGTTGCCGCCTCCCTCGCGACCGAGCTGCGGTTGCACCTCATCGAGGGGCGCCGCGAAACCTGGCTGTACCACGCAGTGACCGAGTCCGAGATGCTCGGCAAGTCGGTCACCCTCACCGACAAGGGCAGCCTCGCTGGCCTTCTGGACGACACCCAGCGCGACGGGCTGCTCTCTGCCATCTGGATGCTGGTGAGCGAGCAGTCCAAGCCGAGCGCCACCCGCACGGTGCAGGTTCAGGTCGGCCCGATCGCCGCAACCGGCGAGACCGCTTTCGGCCAGAAGCTGCTCGTTCCCATAGAAATCAGCTCGACCGGCATCGCCAGAAACAAGGTTGACCCCTCGACGTGGGAAGCTCTGCGGCGCGTTGGGCGCTACAGTGACACAACACGCGACTCAAGTGTCAAAATCGACGTGGAGTGCCTTGTCGACAACCCCGCAGACGTCTAGAGCAAGCCGCAAAAGAAAGGCCAACCGTGCCCCCGACTGAAGACCGCATCCGACTTGCCATTGTCGATGACCACCGCATGCTGCTCGGTGCGCTCACCGAGTGGATCCGCAATGCCGCGTCCGATATCAGCATGGTTGCTGCTGTCGCCAGCTACCCGGAGCTGCTCACGCACCCGGAGTTTCCCGTCGACGTGGTGCTGCTCGACCTCGACCTCAAAGACAACATCCCGGTGTCGGTGAAGATCTCCGGGCTCAAGTCGACCGGTGTGAAGGTCGTGCTGATGAGCACGTACTCCGAGCCGAACGTCGTGCGCGAGGCGATCGCCGCTGGCGCCCTCGGCTACCTCGTCAAGAGCGAGGATGCCGGAATGATCGTCGAGGCGATCCGCGCCGCATCCGTCGGCGACAGCTTCATCTCGGCAGAACTCGACCTCGCACTCAGCGCTGGTGAGGTCGGCGGCTCCCCGAAGCTCAGCGCCCAGGAGCGCCGTGTCATGGCCCTCTACGGCGGCGGCGAGCCCGTCAAGGCCGTTGCCTTCCAGCTCTCGATCTCTGAGGAGACCGCGAAGAGCTACCTCAAGCGCATTCGCGAGAAGTACCGCGTCGCGGGCTTCGATGTCGGCACGAAGGTGGCGCTGCGCAAGCGTGCCATCGAAGACGGAATCCTCATCGAGTCAGACCTGCGCGGCCCCGCGTAGCGCTCTAGAGAGTGCTCGCGGCCCACGGCCGCAACCCATTTGCCACGTATTGCTGATTCCGGCCCCTGCTACTCGCAACGAGTGGCAAACGGACGACATTGCTAGGCGCGCAGCGGCCTGACCCTCTGCAGCAGAGCACTCGCAACCGCGATGAGCAGGCCGAGAAGGCCGAGCCCTAGTCCGACCCAGGCTGCCGACAGGTAGCCGAGCCCCGCGGCGATCGTGAGGCCACCGAGGTACGCGCCGAGGCTGTTGCCGAGGTTGAGGCTCGAGTGGTTGACGGCGGCGGCCATTGTCTGGGAGTCGCCGGCGACATCCATCAGTCTGGTTTGAATGGCGGGCGAGAGGGCGGATGCTCCGAGGGCCACCAGAAACGCGAAGCCCAGCAGGCCAACCACCGACCCCGCGGTGAGGGCGAAGCCGACAAGCGCGACGAGGAACACGGCGAAGCAGCCGAACATCGTGCGCATCACGTGGTGGTCGGCGAGGCGACCGCCGAGCAGGTTGCCAATCGTCATGCCGACACCGAGCACGACGAGGGCGATCGGAACGAAGCTCTCGTGCTGGTGCGCGACCTCGGTGGCGACCGGGGCGATGTAGGTGTAGACCGCGAAGAATCCGCCGAATCCGATGGCGCCGATCGCGAGGGCGAACCAGACCTGCGAGCGGGCGAATGCCTTCAGCTCGCGCTTCATGGTCGCCGCCGGGTCGCCGCCCTGGTTGGGCACGACGAGGGCCACCGCCACGAAGGTCAGGGCGAAGATGGCGGCGACGGCAACGTAGGCGACCCGCCAGTTCGTCACCTGACCGAGGTAGGTGATGAGCGGAACGCCGATGACGTTCGAGATGGTGAGTCCGCTGAGCACAAAGGCGATGCCGCGGCCCCGCTGTCCCGGTCCCATGAGCGAGGCTGCGACGAGAGAGGCGATGCCAAAGTAGGCGCCGTGCGGCAGACCGCTGATGAACCGCGCGGCCAGCACGAACCCAAAACCGGGCAGGGCTGCGGATGCGAGGGTCGCCACCACAATCACCCCGAGCAAAACAAGCAGCAGCCGCTTTCGCGGAAAGCGCGCCGCTGCTGCCGCGATCGTCGGAGCACCGACCACGACCCCGAGCGCGTAGGCCGAGATGAGCAGGCCGGCCTGGCCGAGGGCATCCTCTGGGTTGGAGGCATACAACGAAGGCAGCAGGTCTTCTGCGAGGTTGGGCAGCAGCCCCATCGCGACGAACTCCGTTGCACCGATGCCGAAGCCGCCGAGGGCTAGGGCGAGAAGGGCGAGACGAACCCGGGCGGGGCTGAGGGTATGGGTGGTCACGAAAGCTGGTTCTCCTGTTGATATGGCCAGCTCGTCGGCTCGGCCTCGTCATCGTGCACCCCGTCGTGCGCGGTTCCACGGTACAGGCGCACCACGGCGAGAAGCGCCCACACGGATAGGCCGATGAGCAGCAGGTTGCGGCTGGTCAGCACGATGAGCATGACGTAATTGACCGACAGCACGTAGTTGTAGAGGTATGGGTAGACCAGCTGGGTGAGGCCGGCGATGACCAGCACGAGCAGAGCAGGGGTGCGGAAAGACCTGCCGCCCTGCAGCGCCATGACGAGGCCGAAGACGACCGGCACGGCCAGCCAGCTCGCGAACTGCGGCGAACCCACCTTGTTGAAGACGATGAACGCGGTGACGAGGGCGAGAGCAAGGGGCGGTAGCAACTGCAGGGTCGCCGCACCACGGCGCACCGCGAGAAGCCCGATGGCGCAGACCGTGAGCACAGCGAGCGCAAACAGCGGGTTCATCAGTGCGGCGGCCACTTCGGCACCCGGGCCGTCCACTTGGAAGGTGAGAATCGTGCTGTCGTAGTAGACGAAGGTCTCTGGCACGCCGACGCGGGCCATCCACAGCCAGATCGAGCTGATCGGCGCCTCGATCTGCAGGCCCCGGCCGTTCTGCTGCGTGATGAAGCTGAAGACATTCATTCCGCTGCCCATTGACAGCGCGATAAACACGATGAAGGCGCTCGCGGCAGCGCCGACCAGGACGACCCGGAGGCGTGCTCGGGATGCGATGACGATGGCGGCGATGAGTGCGGCCGGCCAGACCTTGATCCAGGTGGCAATCGTGAGAATGAGCGCGGCAACCCGCGGATGCCGCGACAGAAGCAGCATGCCGATCATCGCGAGCGGCACCGTCGTCGAGTCGATGCGGCCGAGCGCGATCGGCCCGAGCAGAAACAGGAAGGCGACCCACCACCAGGCTGCGGCGTTGTGGTCGCGGTGGCGGCCCCATCCGGTGAGGGTGCCGAAGGCCGCGACATTGAGCAGCATGACAATGCTCAGCCAGGTGCTGCCGTAGAGAGTGGCACCGAAGGCGTGCGAGAGCACCATGGGCACGAAGGCGACGATCGGGTAGACCCACTGGCTGTCGACCCCAACTTGAAACTCGCTGACGAGCAACTGGTCGACCCAGAACTTGTAGACGCTCGTGACGTCGCCCATCGGGTAGCCGGGGCCATAGAGGTTGAGCAGGCCGAGCCAGAGGTGGGCGAGCACGAACGCGGCCCAGAGGGTGAAGGGGCTACGGGCAACTCTCAGCGCAGCAGCCTTCACCGCATAAGCCTAACCGGCGAGCAGTCGCGCGATCGTCGGCGGAACGGCCTCGCACAGGTCGAGGATCGTGAACGGGCCACCCTGACCGGCGCGATCGGCGGCCAGCCCGTGGATCACGCTGGCTGTGGCGGCTAGGCGCGCCAGCATCCGTTCGTCCGTGTCAATCTCGTCGCTGTGGGTCGCGACGAGTGCGCCGAGAATGCCGGCGAGGGCGTCGCCGGCTCCCGCCGTAGCGAGCCAGGTTGGCGCACTCTGCACGGAGAGCTGGATGCCCGGCCCAGCCACATAGGTCGTGTGCCCCTTGAGCAGCACCGTCACCCGCAACAGGTCGGCTGCCTTCACCGCCCACTGCGCCGGATCATCGGCAATTTCGTCGACCGAGACGGCCAGCACGCGAGCGAGCTCTCTGTAGTGCGGCGTGATGACGAGAGGCCCCGTGCGCTGGGTGTGCAGGGCGAGTGCTCCCCCGTCGAGAATCACGGGCAGCCCCTGCGCCATCGCCTCGTCGGCGGCGGGGTCGGCGAACGACGCGTGGTCGGTGCCGGATCCGATGAGCCAGGCCTGCACGCGTCCGTTCGCCGCGACCGCCTCGGGGCGCCGCGCGAGCACGAGGTCGCTCGCCCGCTGGGGGCCGAGATAGCGCACCATGCCGACCCCGGTGCGCAGCGCGGCCTCGACACCGAGCACGGCCGCGCCCGGGTACTGGTCGCTGCCGGTGATGACGCCGAGCACCCCGCGGGAGTACTTGTCGTCGTGCTCGGTGGGCGTCGCAATGAAACCGGCGGCGTCACGCGCGGTAAAGGGCTGCATCTGCTCACGATAGTTTGAGTGGGTGAGCCTGAGCATCCCGAACCGTGTTGTCGTCTTCGACTATGGCGAGGTGATCTCGCTCTCGCCGAGCGAGGCCGACCGCGCCACGATCCTCTCCATTGCCGGTATCGAGGGCGATGCCTTCTGGGCCAGCTACTGGCAGCACCGCAACGACCTCGATCAGGGGCGCGTCAGCGTGCCAGAGTACTGGGCGAAGATCGCCGCCGACACCGGCGCCTCGTGGAAGCCGTCGACGGTCTACGCGCTCTGGGTCGCCGACTTCCGCGGCTGGTTCAGCGTCGAGCCGGGCACGATCGACCTCATCGCCGACCTGCACGCCGGCGGCACCCGCGTCGCCCTGCTCAGCAACGCTGGCTTCGACTTCGCCGGTCCCTTTCGCTACTCGCCCATGGGCCAGTACTTCGAGCGCATGTTCGTCAGTGCAGAAATGGACAGCATTAAGCCCGATGCTGCCATCTACCGCGAGGTAGCCACCGAGCTGGGAATCGAACTCGACCAGATGGTGTTCATCGACAACAGGAAGGTGAACACCGACGCCGCGGCAGCGCTGGGCGTGACGGTGCACCACTACGAGGGCATCGACGGCCTGACGGCCTTCCTGCACTCCCTCGCTTCGTAAGGACACCATGCCCGACCTGTTCGACCCCATCACCCTGCGCTCCGTCACCATTCGCAACCGCGTCTGGGTGCCGGCGCTCTGCCAGTACACCCTCTCCGCTCGGGATGGCGTCGTCGGCGACTGGCACCTCGTGCACCTCGGCGCCATGGCGGCCGGCGGCGCCGGGCTCGTCATCGCTGAGGCGACGGGCGTCTCGCCCGAGGGCCGCATCTCACCGCACGACACCGGCATCTGGAACGACGAGCAGCAG
>Ga0247814_10000622_pt1 | contig 26676 bp, 22 predicted proteins | sample UWRJL179409R1_FD_179947 | JGI IMG/M metagenome (GOLD analysis project Ga0247814, IMG submission 179947) | Plant litter microbial communities from Arlington Agricultural Research Station in Wisconsin, United States - UWRJ-L179-409R-1 | ecosystem: Environmental > Terrestrial > Plant litter >... | reverse complement strand
TAAACACGCAGGAACCAGAGCCGTTCCTATTTATCAGACATCTTCTTATGTGTTTAATAATTCGGAACATGCGGCTAATTTATTTGGACTTGCAGAACCAGGTTATATCTATACGCGATTAAACAATCCGACTAATGATATTTTAGAACAGCGTTTGGCTGCTTTAGAAGGAGGAATTGCAGCAGTAGTTACAGCATCAGGAACAGCTGCAATTTTTACAGCTTTATTGGCTATACTTAAAACAGGAGATCATATTGTGGCTTCTAGCAGTTTATATGGAGGAACCTTCAATTTGTTTAATACTACCTTACCCCGATTAGGTATTAAAACTACTTTTGTGGATTCATCGGATGCTGCTAATTTTACCAAAGCAGCTACAGCAAACACAAAGCTATTTTTTGTAGAAAGTTTAGGTAATCCAAAATTAGATGTATTGGATTTAAAAGCGATTTCGGTTGAAGCGAAAGCATTAAAAGTTCCTTTTGTTGTTGATAATACGGTTGCTTCGCCAGCTTTATTGCGACCAATTGAACATGGAGCAGATATTGTGATTCATTCTTTGACAAAATATATTGCTGGAAACGGAACTTCATTAGGCGGTGCTATTGTTGATGCGGGAACATTTGATTGGAGTAGTGGTCGTTTTCCTGAATTTACAGAACCTAATGCAGGATATCACGGATTAGTTTATCACGAAGCTTTGGGAGCTGCTGCATTTATTGCAAAAGTTAGAATCGAAGGATTACGTGATTACGGATCGGCTTTGAGTCCGTTTAATGCGTTTCAGATTATTCAGGGATTAGAAACTTTATCTGTGCGTATTCAAAGACACAGCGAAAATGCTTTGGAATTAGCACAATGGTTAGAATCTCAGGATCAGGTTGCCTGGGTGAATTATCCAGGATTGCAATCAAGCAAGTATTATGATTTAGCGCAACAGTATTTACCAAAAGGAAAAAGCGGATTGCTTACTTTTGGATTGAAAGGTGGTTTTGATGCTGCTAAAAAAGTAGCCGATGAAACGAAATTGTTTTCATTGCTGGCTAATATTGGAGATACAAAATCTTTAGTTATCCATCCAGCAAGTACTACACATCAACAATTAACAGAGGAGCAGCAATTAACTTCAGGTGTTTCTAAAGATTTAATTCGATTGTCAGTGGGCTTGGAAGATATCAATGACTTAAAAGCTGATTTGAAAGCCGTTTTTGATACTTTATAGTAACATTAATTTAAAACAGGGTTAATATCTAATTGTGTTTTCGGTTATATCTTTGAAATATCAAATCAGAAGAGTGGAATGGAGTTAATTTTTATAAATTTTCTTGGGAAAAAGACTCTTGTTTGATTTGTTTTTTAGATTAGAATTTAAAATTTATGTTAAAAAGTACAATTAACTGTTAATTAGTATTTTTAGATTAAAATTTTTAGAAAAAATAATGGGTGATAAAGAAAAATTTATATCTTTGTGACTCTAAATAAAAAGAAAAAATGAATTTTATTATTTGTAAAAAATCGATGGTACAAACTAAGGAAATCCGCAGGAGTGCGATAGCTTAATTTTTTATTCAAATAAGACTAAAATATAGCAAAAGCCTCCTGAGAAATCAAGAGGCTTTTTTGTTACAACAAATAATAAAAAACAAACAGAAATAATGATTACTATTAATAATAAGAAAAATAAACAGTTTACAGTCTCTATGCTTTGTGCAAAGGCTATAGTCTGTTGATACCCAAAAGAATCGTTTATATACTATAAACCCTTTTGGTACACTGGCCAAAAGGGTTTTTTTATTTAAAATACATTTTATAATTAAAACAAACAACAAATAAAAACAAGTCAAATAAATTAAATTTAAACATTATGAACACAAAAAGATTGATCACAAGAGCATTAGACTTTATAAGAGATATAAGGGCTAATAATAGTACAGAAAACGAGAATAGGGAAGAATTGACAAATAACAGATTTGGTATTAGCACAGATGTGGATTTTAAAGATCAAAAGAAAGCATCTGATTCATTAACGTTTTTGATGTATTCTAAAGAAAATGAAACACTGTTTATCTAAATATAGTTTTGTAAATATAGGTCTCAAGCGCAGGTGATTTCTGAATTTTGTGTTCAGTTATGACTTGCGTTTGTTTTTTATAAAGTTGTTGGTTTAAAACTAGACCAGCAAAATTTGTTTGTTTGAAAAAATAGTAGTTACTTTGCACTGTTAAAGTTCATAAACGTATTGAAATGTTATAAAGAAAGCTCGAGGGAATAGACCCGATGAAAGCTTAGCAACCCTTTGCAAACGAAGAAGGTGCTACATTCTATCCGCTATGGCGGAAAAGATAACAACAATAAAGCTTTCCTTTAGCTTTCTTTCTAATATTTCCATCATCAATCATATTAAAGATTTGAAATTGGAAAATAATCCCAATCCTATTATAATACAAAATTTCACTACCGAGAGTGGTGTACTATATCCTGTTATCAATTTAAGTTATCAGCTTTTTGGTCCAGAATTGCACACAGCTCCTGTAGTCTTAGTTAATCATGCCTTGACTGGAAACTCTCAGGTTATTGGTGCAACTGGATGGTGGAATGATTTAATAGGAGAAAATAAAACTATTGATACTAATCAATATAGCATTTTAGCATTTAACGTTCCAGGAAATGGATATGATGGTGCCATTGTAGAAAATTATTTTGATTTTACTGCCAGAGACATTGCAAAACTGTTTATTACGGGAGTAAAAAAACTTGAAATTGAACAATTGTACGCTATTATAGGCGGATCAGTTGGTGGGGGAATTGCCTGGGAAATGATTGCTCTAGAACCAAAATTAGCTTTAAACGTAATTCCTATTGCAACCGATTGGAAATCGACGGATTGGTTGATTGCGAATTGTTTTTTACAAGAGCAAATTTTAAAAAATTCTTGTAATCCAATTGAGGATGCAAGAATTCACGCAATGCTGTGTTACAGAACGCCGGAATCTTTCAAATTGAAATTTGACCGAACCATTAATGAAGAATTAGCTATATTTAATATCGAAAGTTGGTTACTTCACCACGGTAAAAAATTACAAAAACGCTTTCAGCTGGCTTCTTATAAAATGATGAATCAGTTGCTTAAAACAATTGATGTAACCAGAAACAGTGATTCGTTTGATGTATTTGCTTCTAAAATTGAAGCTTCAATACACATCATTGGTATAAATTCAGATTTGTTTTTTACCGCAAAAGAAAATAAAGACACTTTTCAAGAATTAAAAAAACATAATGTTGCTGTTTCTTATCAGGAAATAGAATCCATTCATGGACACGATGCTTTCTTGATTGAGTACGAACAATTAAACAACTTACTTGCTCCTATTTTTAGTAGCAATACAAAAAAATAATTGAGATGAAAATATTAAAATTTGGAGGAAAATCTTTGTCGAATGGCGAAGGAATCAATAAAGTAGTTTCTATAGTAGCTGATAAAGTAAATAAAGGGGAACAAATTGCTATTGTGGTTTCTGCACGTGGAAAAGCAACTGATGAATTAGAAGAAATTCTTGGAGTAGCTGCTAAAAATGCAGATTATAAAGTGTTGCTTGAAAAATTCAAACAATACCAACAAGATGAATACTCAACAGTTGATTTGTCTGAAGAATTCGCTATTTTGGATAAATTATTCGAAGGAGTAAGTTTAATTGGCGATTATAGTTCTAAAATTAAAGATCAAATTCTTTCTGTTGGTGAGTTACTTTCAGCAAAATTATTGACAGCAATTTTAATCGAAAAAGGAATCAATGCCCGATTTGCTGATTCCAGAATTTTCCTAAAAACGGATTCAAAATTTGGAGATGCACAACCGCTAGAGCAAATTTCGAAGAAAAATGTTATTCAGTATTTCAAAGAACATGGCGCTTCGGTTAATGTTGTGACTGGATTTATTGGTTCTAATAATAATAATGTTACAACTACTTTAGGTAGAAACGGAAGTAATTATACTGCTTCTTTATTAGCAAATTATTTGAATGCTAAAGAACTTCAGAATTATACTCACGTAGACGGAATTTACACAGCCAATCCAGATTTAGTTGCTGATGCCAAGAAAATTGATCATTTGACTTTTAACGAAGCGAATGAGTTGGCTAATTTTGGAGCGACAATTTTACACGCTAAAACGATAATTCCTTTGTTGGAAAAAAATATTCCATTGCGAATATTGAATACTTTTAATCATGAAAACGAAGGAACTTTAATAACTGCAACTTCAACAACAGGAGGAATTAAAACGCTTTCGGTTTTAGAAAATTTAGCTTTAGTAAATCTTGAAGGTAGAGGTTTGTTAGGGAAAACAGGAGTTGATGCCCGTATTTTTAAAGTAATGGGTGATAATGATATTAGTGTAAGTATTATTTCTCAGGGGTCTTCTGAAAGAGGAATTGGTCTAGTTGTTGCCGAATCTCAGGCTACAAAAGCTATGATTGAATTAGAAAAAGAATTCGAAAATGATTTCTATTCTAAAGATGTTAATAAAATTTCGGTGACTGATGATGTTGCGGTAATTTCGATTATCGGACAAGATTTAAGTACGTTTCATAAACCGTATACGGCTTTGATTCGCAACAAAATTGTACCAATTCTGTTCAATAATACTGTGACAGGGAAAAATGTGAGTTTGGTCTTTAAAAAATCGGAATTGAATAAGGCATTAAATGTTATTCATGGAGAGATTTTTGGAGTGGCTAAAAAAATCAACATTGCTGTTTTTGGTCATGGATTAGTAGGCGGAACGTTGATTAATCAAATTTTAGAGTCTGCAGTTGCTATCGAGAAAAGAAAAGATATTAAGCTGAATGTTTTTGCGATAGCCAATTCTAAAAGCGTTTTATTGAATAAAGATGGAGTAACGCCAAATTGGATTAACGAAATTCAAACTAATGGTTTCTCTTATACTATTGATGATATTATTGCTTACGCAAATGAGCATCATTTAGAGAATTTAATTGCAGTTGATAATACGGCAAGTGCTGCATTTGTTGAAAATTATATTCCTTTGGTAGAAAATGGTTTTGATTTGATTTCTTCGAATAAAGTAGCCAATACATTGAGTTATGGTTTTTATAAAGAGCTGAGAAGAGTATTGACTGATAACCAAAAAAGTTATTTGTATGAAACCAATGTTGGTGCAGGTTTACCATTGATTGATACTATTAAATTATTGCATCTTTCGGGAGAAAATATTACTAAAATTAAAGGTGTTTTCTCTGGAACGTTGAGTTATTTATTCAATAATTTTTCAGCCAAAGATGTTCCTTTTAGTGATATTTTAAAAGAAGCAATCGACAACGGATATACGGAGCCAGACCCAAGAGAAGATTTATGTGGAAATGACGTAGGTAGAAAATTATTGATTTTGGCCAGAGAATTGGATTTGCAAAATGAGTTCGAAGAAATTGCAATTCAGAATCTAATTCCGGAGCATTTACGTGAAGGAAACGTTTCTGATTTCTTGAATAAATTGAAAGAGTTTGATCCAATTTATGATAAAATAAAAAGCGAACAAGAACCAAATCATGTGTTGCGATACATAGGTGAATTGTCAGGGGATTTACAAAATGACAAAGGAAATCTGGAAGTGAAATTGGTTTCAGTTCCTTCGGATACGGCATTAGGTGGATTAAAAGGTTCAGATTCTTTCTTCGAAATTTACACGGAATCTTACGGTGACCGACCAATTGTTATTCAAGGAGCAGGAGCAGGATCGGCAGTAACAGCAAGAGGTGTTTTTGGGGATATTTTGAGATTGTCTGATAAAGGATAGTTGATTTTAGATTTCTGATTAGTGATTTTTGAATTCAGATTTTACATTTTTGAGAATGAATAAATTTTATATTATTAATTTAAAGAGTATAAATACATGGATTTTTTAGACTTATTAAAGGATTTAAATTGGCTTTGGTCTTTTTTAGGAGGTATCTTAGCTTATTTTATTACCAAAAAAATAGATTTAAATTTAGGATCAAAAGCTAAAAAAGATGAAGAAATTCGAGAAATAAAAAGAAAAAGATATGAAGAGTTTATTGAGGCTATAGAATCTATTCTTTCAAGAAAGGGAGATATTCCAGAAGAACAATATTTTAAGGAATGGAATCTAGTTTACGCTAAAGCTTATATTACAGTTCCTGATGAAGTTTTAAGGAAAATTAAAAAGGAAACAGGAGGATTTTTCGATGCAAATAGTAGAAAAAGTATTTATTTAGAAATTAGAAAAGATATGATTGGTGAAACCGATTTAGCTGAAGACGATTTATGTTATTTTGGAAAAAGCTAAGATTTTAATTCAATAAAAACAAAAGATAAAAAATGAAAATAACATTAGACAGAGTAAACGAAAACTTCCACTTTCAGTTAAAAAATGAAAGAGGACATATTGTAAATGTAGATGCGCGTCCAGATTTTGGAGGAAATGATATGGGCCCAAGCCCAATGGAGTTAGTTTTGATGGGTGTTGCTGGATGCAGCGGAATTGATATGATTTCGATTCTAAAAAAACAACGTCAGGAAATTACTTCTTTCAAAGCTGAGGTTGAAGGAGAGCGTGTTCAGGTTGGTGAAGCAAAACCTTTTAAAGATATTTATGTAGTTTTTTCTTTGGAAGGAAATATAAAAGAAGACAAAGCAGCAAAAGCGGCACAATTGTCTTTCGAAAAATATTGCTCAGTTTCAAAAACTGTAGAACCAACAGCTACGATTCACTACAAAGTGATTTTAAACGGAGTAGAATTAGCAAAAATTTAAGAAATAGAAATAACCGATTAAACGAATTCTTTAGATCGTTTAATTAGTGGAATTTAAAACAATATGAATTTGTGCAAATTTGTGCAATTCGTGTAAAAAAAACAATAAAAAAATGGACGAACAAGAATTTGGTTTTGAAACCCAAGCGATACGTACACACATAGATAGAACACATTACCAAGAACATTCAACACCTTTGTTTTTGTCTTCAAGTTTTGTTTTTGAAGATGCAGAGGACATGAGAGCTTCTTTTACTGAAGAAAAAGAACGTAATATTTACAGCCGTTTTTCTAATCCTAATACTACTGAATTTGTAGACAAAGTTTGTGTTATGGAAGGTGCTGAATCTGGTTATGCTTTTGCAACCGGAATGGCTGCTATTTATTCTACTTTTGCAGCTTTGTTGAGTTCAGGAGATCATATTGTATCTGCTGGAAGTGTGTTTGGTTCGACTCATGCGTTGTTTATGACTTATTTTCCGAAATGGAATATCACGACTTCATATTTTGATATCAATCAACCAGAAACGATTGAGAGTTTTATTAAGCCAAATACTAAAATTTTATATGCTGAAACGCCTACTAATCCAGGAGTTGATGTAGTTGATTTGGAATTATTAGGACAAATTGCTAAAAAACACAATTTGATTTTGATAATCGATAACTGTTTTGCAACACCTTATATTCAGCAACCTATTAAGTACGGAGCGCATATTGTTATTCATTCGGCTACAAAATTAATGGACGGACAAGGACGTGTTTTAGGAGGTGTGGCTGTAGGTCAAGCGGACTTAATTCGTCAAATTTATTTGTTCTCAAGAAATACAGGTCCGGCTTTGTCTCCGTTTAATGCATGGGTATTGTCTAAAAGTATTGAGACATTAGCGCTTCGAGTAGAAAGACATTGTGAAAATGCAATGAAAGTGGCTGAGTTTTTAGAAAGTCACCCTAATGTAAATAGTGTGAAATATCCTTTCTTGAAATCACATCCTAAATATGAAGTGGCCAAAAAGCAAATGCTTTTAGGAGGTAACATTATTGCTTTTGAAATCAAAGGTGGTATTGATGCTGGTAGAGCCTTTTTGGATAAAATAAAATTATGTTCGCTTTCAGCAAATATTGGAGATGCTAAAACAATTGTAACGCATCCAGCTTCTACAACACATAGTAAATTGTCTGTTGAAGAAAAATTATCGGTGGGAATTACTGAAGGTTTAGTACGTATTTCTGTAGGTTTAGAAACTGTAAAAGATGTTATCGCCGATTTAGAGCAGGCACTTTCTTAAGAATTTCAGATTGAAGATTAACGATTTTTGATTGTAGATTTTATTCTAGTACATCACAATTGTTAATCTTCATTGTTCTTTAATTTAAAATATAATTTTGTTGTAATTATAAAAGAGGTTTTGTTGATTTTTTAAATCATAATCAGCAATCGTTAATCTTCAATCATAAATCAAAATGCTTTCTAAAAAAACAAAATACGGAATTAAAGCTTTGACTTTTTTGGCTCGCCAGGAAGATCAAACTCCTGTGGCTATTGCTGATATTGCAAAGTCTGAAAACATTTCGCTAAAATTTTTGGAAAGTATTTTACTGCTTTTGCGCCACTCTGGATTTTTAGGTGCCAAAAAAGGAAAAGGGGGAGGTTATTATTTGATTAAAGAACCAAAGGATATTAATATGGCAAAAGTGTATCGCATTCTCGAAGGACCTATTGCTTTGTTGCCTTGTGCCAGTCATAATTTTTACGAGCCTTGTGATGATTGTACTGATGAAGCCACTTGTGCGGTTAGAAGGTTGATGACTGAAGTACGTGATAATACATTGATGATATTAGAGAACAACTCTTTGGCAGATATTGCTTTTTAAAAATTTCAAAATTAGATATAAAAAAGCAGTTCATTTATTCGATAAATAAATGAGCTGTTTTTTTTATGTATTTTCTGGATTAGAAAATCAATTTGTATCCAGCAAAAAACAACATGATTGCTATGGCATTTCTTAGGTATAAATCGGGAATTTTTCCGCTTAACATACTTCCAACAAAAATTCCAGGAAGAGATCCCATTAGTAATTGTCCTAATAACATATAGTCTAGATTTCCCATTGATGCATGTCCTATTCCTGCAACAAGAGTTAAAGGAACGGCGTGCGCAATTTCGGTACCTACAAGTCGAGGTGTTGGTAAAAGCGGATAAAGGAAAAATAAGGTAACGGTTCCTAAAGCACCAGCGCCTATTGAAGTAAGTGTTACAGTTGCTCCTAGCATTACACCTATTGCTATGGTTAACATGTTTTGAGTGGTACTTTCTTTATGGAATTTGTCACCAGCGTGTTTTTGAGAGAACTTCGCAATCTTTGTTTTGAATAAAATAGCTATTGAAGTAAAAAGCAGAGCCCATCCTAAACTATATTTAATAACGGCGTTTATGGTTGTAATATCTGTTTTTATAGTATCAAGTATCCATAAAGTTAAAGCTGCTGCTGGAAGACTTCCTAATGAAAGCCAACCTGTAATTTTCCAATTAACATTTTGTTTTTTATTGTGTACAAATACGCCTCCCATTTTAGTAAAAGCAGCATATAATAAATCTGTTCCAACGGCAGTTGTAGGAGGGATTCCAAACCACAATAATATAGGAGTCATTAAAGAGCCTCCTCCTACACCTGTTAAACCTACTACAAAACCAACAGCCAAACCAGCAATTACCAGTCCTATTTGAAAATCCATATTAGAAAATTTTTGGGCAAAAATAAAAACAATTTTACTATTATCCTATTGAATTAATAGACTTTGTGTTTTTATTTACAAAATATAATTTAGCTACTAAATATTAGCTTATAGCTATTTGATTTAGAATAATTTATGATGTAAAATGTAGTCTTTTTTTTAGATGCAGTAAGCTAATAGCTGTATTGCTGTAAAAAACCAAGATATTGTTTTTTTGTTTTGGAAATAAATAGTAATTTTGCGAAGTAATCTAGTAAACCGATAGGGTAATAGATTTAATGAATTTTAAATCATTAAGTAATGGCAGAAAACAGTAGTGTAATTAAGTGGAATTTTTCTTTAAATGGGCGTTTGTTAGTAATTGTTCCAGTTGTTTTGTTAATAGGACTAATAGTTATGCTGGCTTGCAACCATTATGATGAATTTACTTGGGACGGTTTTGTGTCAGGTTTTGATAAAGAATTTTTAGTGTTTTTTGCTATTGGTGCTTTTGCGCAATTGGTAGATGGAACTTTAGGAATGGGATACGGTGCAACATCAAGTTCTTTCTTGTTGGCTTATGGAATTTCTCCAGCAATAAGTAGTACAGGAGTGCACGTAGCCGAGATGTTTACTACAGGAGCTTCTGCAATTTCGCATCATAAATTTGGGAATATAAATAAGAAATTATTAAAAAATCTTTTAATCCCAGGGGTGATAGGTTCTATTACGGGAGCTTACTTGCTATCAGACGTGATTGACGGAGATGTTATTAAGCCTTTTATTGCAGTTTACATGATAATTCTGGCAATTGTTATTGTTATAAAAGCATTAAGGAAAAATATAATAAAAAAGAAGACGAAAAAACTAGGAATTCTAGCTATCTTTGGCGGTTTTATGGATTCTGTCGGCGGCGGCGGTTGGGGACCAATTGTAACTTCAACTTTGTTGGGGCGTGGTAGAAACCCTCGTTACACTATAGGTTCTGTAAATGCAGCTGAGTTTGCTGTTTCATTTGCCAGTGGAATTACCTTTATGTTATTTGGAGGAATACAAGGTTGGCAGGTGATATTAGGATTGATCTTAGGAGGTGTTATTGCTGCTCCTCTTGCAGCTTATTTAGTGAATAAAATTCAAAGAAAACCAATGATGATTATTGTTGGGATTTTAATTATTGTTTTGAGTTTAAAAACACTTTCAAAATTTTTATAAAGATAAAATAGAATATGAGTACAGTTATAGTTGAAGCATTGTTAGAAAAAACGAAAGATTTTTCTATTGAAGAAACTTTTGCTTTTTTAGCTAGCGAATACAAAGATCAAGTGGTTTTTTCAACTTCTTTTGGACAGGAAGATCAGGTTATTACTGCGATAATTGCAAAATCTGAAGCGCCGATCACTATTTTTACCCTTGATACAGGTCGACTTTTTCAGGAAACTTATGATGTTTTCCATAGAACACAAAAAAAATACAAATTACCTATTAAAGTTTATTTTCCAGAAGCTAAGGCAGTTGAAGAATTATTAGAGAAAAAAGGGCCTAACAGCTTCTTTGAATCAGTTGAAAACAGAAAAGAATGTTGTTTTATCCGTAAGGTAGTGCCTCTTAAAAAAGCATTGGCTGGAAATAAAATCTGGATCACAGGATTAAGAGCAGAACAATCAGAAAACAGAAGCGATTTGCATTTGTTTGAATATGATGCTAATTTTGACCTCGTAAAATTCAATCCATTATTAAAATGGAGTTTAGCAGAGGTTCAAAAATATATTGATGATAATAATGTGCCACAAAACAGCTTGCATAAAAAAGGATTTGTAAGTATTGGTTGTGCGCCTTGTACCAGAGCAATTGCTGAAGGAGAAGATATTAGAGCAGGAAGATGGTATTGGGAGCAAAGCCATAAAGAGTGTGGGTTACACGGAAAATAAAAGATAAAACATTTTACGTTTTGTCAATTAATAAATAAACAAATTACCAAATAATAATGAGTTCAGTTTTAAAAACAAATGCTTTAGAAAGCGAAGCGATTTACATATTTAGAGAAGTTATTTCTCAATTTGAAAAGCCAGTATTGCTTTTTTCAGGAGGAAAAGATTCAATTACGTTAGTAAGATTAGCACAAAAAGCTTTTTTTCCAGCTAAGATTCCTTTTCCATTGTTGCACGTAGACACAGGCCACAATTTTCCTGAAACTATCGAATTTAGAGATAAATTAGTTAAAGAATTAGGCTTAGAGTTAATTGTTCGTAATGTGCAAGATGCTATTGATGAAGGGAAAGTAGTTGAAGAAACTGGTCGTTATGCTAGTAGAAATAGTTTGCAAACTACAACACTTTTAGATGCTATTGAAGAATTTAAATTTGATGCATGTATTGGTGGTGCCCGTCGTGATGAAGAAAAAGCAAGAGCTAAAGAACGTATTTTTTCTGTTCGTGATGATTTCGGTCAATGGGATGAGAAAAACCAACGTCCTGAGTTGTTTGATTTATTGAATGGTAAAATTGAATTGGGACAAAACGTACGTGTGTTCCCTATTTCAAACTGGACAGAACTTGATGTTTGGAGTTATATTGAACAAGAGCAAATTGAAATTCCATCTATTTATTTCTCTCACAAACGTAAAGTGTTTATTAGAGATGGTATGATTTGGTCACATTCTCCTTTTGTTTTCCAAGATGAAGATGAGGTTATTGAAGAAAGAATTGTTCGTTTTAGAACTGTTGGAGATATGAGTTGTACCGCTGCTGTAGATTCTTATGCTGCTACAATTTCAGAAGTAGTTGGAGAAATTAGACAATCTACAATTTCTGAGCGTGGAGCTCGTATTGACGATAAACGTTCGGAAGCTGCAATGGAAAAAAGAAAACAACAAGGGTACTTTTAAGAAGTTAGAAGTTAAGAGTTAGAAGTTAGAAGAATCAAAAAAACATACAGATTTAAATTTCGAAAGAACCTGAAATTTTAAACCTGAAACAAAATATAAAATGGAAGTTTTAAAAATAGCAACGGCAGGGAGTGTAGATGACGGAAAGAGTACACTAATCGGAAGATTATTATACGATACACAATCGTTAACTACAGATAAATTAGAAGCAATTGAAAAAAGCAGTAAACAAAAAGGATATGATTATTTAGATTTCTCTTTGGCCACTGATGGATTAGTTGCTGAGCGTGAACAAGGAATTACTATTGATGTAGCGCACATTTATTTCTCTACTGCTAAAAAAAGTTACATTATTGCTGATACTCCAGGTCACGTAGAATATACCCGTAACATGGTTACAGGAGCTTCAACTTCACAAGTATCTATCATTTTGATTGATGCTCGTAAAGGTGTAATTGAGCAAACATACCGTCACTTTTTTATCAATAATTTATTGAGAGTAAAAGATGTTATTGTTGCTGTAAACAAAATGGATTTAGTTGATTATTCTGAAGAAGTTTTCAATAAAATCAAAACTGATTTTCAGGCATTGAATGCAAAAAGTTCATACAAAGAACAAAACGTAAGTTATATTCCGTTAAGTGCTTTAACTGGTGATAATGTGGTGGAAAGTTTAGGAAAAATGCCTTGGTACACAGGACAAACTATCCTTCAGCATTTAGAAGAATTAGAGTCGAAAGATGTTTATGATAATGGAAAAACTCGTTTTCCAGTTCAAACAGTAATTCGTCCAAAAACGGAAGAATACCACGATTTTAGAGGATATGCTGGAAAATTATATGGTAACAATATTAAAGTAGGAGATGCTGTAACAGTATTACCTTCTCTAACAGAATCTAAGGTAACTAATATTCACTTTTTTGATCAACAATTTGACGAGGCAGTTGCGGGTTCATCTATTACACTTGAGTTAGAAAATGACATTAATGTTACCAGAGGAGATATGATTGTAAAATCAGGAGAGTTGCCTAAGGTTGAAAAAGATATTACTACAACAATTTGCTGGATGGACAGCAAAAAGTTAGTGGCTGGAACTAAATACTTAATCCAACACAATACAAATAGAGTTTTGGCAAAAGTAGATAGCATCAAGAATGTAATTGCAACGGATTATTCTGGAACAACTCCAGCTACTCAATTAGCAATTAACGAAATTGGTGAAGTAAATATCAAATTAAGCAAAGCTTTATATTTCGATGCTTATGATGATAATAAATCAAATGGAGCTTTTATTTTAATTGATCCATCAACTAATACAACTGCAGGAGTAGGATTTATAAAATAGTTGATCGTTGTGGGTTTTTAGTTGAAAGTCATTCTGCAAACAACCACCAATCACCAACCATTCACACTAAGAAATAAAAAATGGAAAGTTTTAGAACAGAAATAGAAAATCCGATTGTCCAAAAAGAGATTATCGATTTAGAGAAAAAAATACATGCATTCCGTGGAGGAAAAATTGATGACGAACGTTTTCGTAGTCTTCGTTTAGCTCGTGGTATTTACGGTCAGCGTCAGGAAGGCGTACAAATGATTCGTATTAAATTACCTTACGGAAAAGTAACTAGTGAACAACTAAGAAGAATTACTGAAGTTTCAGATAAATATTCTACTGGACGTTTGCATATTACTACGCGTCAGGATATCCAAATTCACTATGTAAGTTTGGATAGAACACCGGAACTTTGGTCAGAATTAGCTAAAGATGATATTACTTTAAGAGAAGCTTGTGGAAACACAGTTCGTAATATTACAGGTAGTGAATTAGCTGGAGTAGATGTTGATGAACCGTTTGATGTAACCCCTTACGCTCACGCATTGTTCCAATATTTATTGCGTAACCCAATTTGTCAGGAAATGGGACGTAAGTTTAAAATCTCATTTTCTTCGTCAGATAAGGATACAGCTTTGAGTTATTTACACGATTTAGGATTTATTCCTAAAATTGTAGATGGACAAAAAGGATTCAAAATTATGCTTGGTGGTGGATTAGGTTCTCAGCCTTCTCACGCTGAATTGCTTTCTGAATTTGTTCCAGTGAACCAAATTATTCCAACTGCCGAAGGTGTAATTCGTATTTTTGACCGTTACGGTGAAAGAGCAAAACGTTTAAAAGCACGTTTGAAATTCTTAATCAAAGATTTAGGGCGTGATGAGTTTTTACGTTTGGTAGAAGAAGAGAAAAAAGCATTGCCTTTTGATAGCTATGAAATTGATACTACTGCTTTTGAAGGAGCTATCGCTGAGCCTTTATTAGAAGTACCAACAGTTACTATTGATGATGTTGAAGCTTTTGAAGCCTGGAAAAAATCAAATGTAATTGCACAAAAACAAGCTGGATATGTAGCAATTGGTGTAAAAGTACTTTTAGGAGATTTTTATACTGATAAAGCGAGATTATTAGCTGATTTGATTAAAAACTACGGAGCAAATGAATTGCGTTTTTCTTTACGTCAAAACATTGTGATTCGTAATATTAAAGAAGAAAATTTACCGTTTTTCTATCAGGAATTAGCCAAATTAGATATGGTTAATTTAGGATATGATACTATTGGAGATATCACCGCTTGTCCTGGAACAGATACTTGTAATTTAGGTATTGCAAGCAGTACGGGTATTGCTGATGAATTAGAAAGAGTATTAAAAGTAGAATATCCACAATTTGCAAACAACAAAGAAATCACAATTAAAATTAGTGGTTGTATGAATGCTTGTGGACAGCACAACATGGCTGAAATTGGTTTTCAGGGAATGTCAATCAATTCAGGGAAATTAGTTGCGCCAGCTTTACAAGTATTATTAGGTGGTGGAATTTTAGGAAACGGAAACGGTCGTTTTGCCGATAAAGTAATTAAAATCCCTAGCCGTCGTGGACCAGAAGCTTTGCGTTTAATCTTAAATGATTTTGAAGCAAATGGTAACGGAGCTAAATTCTTAGATTATTATGATACTAATGGAGAAAAGTATTTCTACGAATTCTTGAAACCATTAGCAGATGTAACGAATCTTACTGAAGCTGATTTTGTAGATTGGGGTAATGCTGATAATTATGTAAAGGCAGTTGGAGTAGGAGAATGTGCTGGTGTTGTTATTGACTTAGTGGCAACATTATTATACGAAGCTAAAGATAAATTAATCGTTGCCGAAGAATCTTTCGAAGAAGGAAAATGGTCAGATTCAATCTATCAGGCTTATGCTGGTTTTGTAAATGGAGCGAAAGCTTTATTATTAGCTGAAAAACAAAAAACAAATACTCACGCTGGAATCATTGATTCGTTTGATACTGTTTTTGTTGAAGGAAATAAAATTGAATTAGGAACTTCTTTTAAAGAATTGGTATACCAAATCAATAAAAATGAGCCTTCTGAAGCTTTTGCTAAACAATACATTCAAGAAGCAATTTCGTTTTTTGCAAAGTTAGAAGCATACAGAGAGCAAGATTTAGCTAAAGCATAATCATAAAACTATGAGTGAAATTAAAGATACAAACACTATGGGTTTGCAATCGGAAGCACAAGAACGCAATGAGTTGTATCCTATATTTTTAAAGTTACATAACCTTAGCGTACTAATTGTGGGTGGAGGAAATGTAGGCTTAGAAAAGTTGTCTTTTTTACTCAAATCCAGTCCTAATGCAAAAGTCGAAGTGGTGGCTCCGCATTTTTTAGATGAATTAGTTAGTCTTGCCGCTGAACATCCTTCAGTGAAATTGACTAAGAAAAGATTCAAGAAAAAAATGTTGAAAAAACGCAACATGGTTATTGCTTGTACGGATGATTTAAAGGTCAATAAAAGAGTATACGAACTGTCTCGAAAAAGATATTTGATATGCAATATTGCCGATACACCTGATTTATGTGATTATTATTTAGGAGGAATTGTAACCAAAGGAAATGTCAAAATTGCTATTTCTACCAATGGAAAATCGCCTACAACTGCAAAACGCTTAAGAGAGTTTTTTGAAGAAGTAATTCCGGAAGATATCAATCAAATGGTACAAAACCTCAATGATTATCGCAAAACTTTAAAAGGTGATTTTGAAGAAAAGGTTCAAAAAATGAATGAGATTACTCAGTCATTGAAGAAATAAATACAAAAAGTATAATTCGTAAAAAACGAATGATATAAATCATATGATACATTTGATTTTTTTCGTTTCTTTGCAATTAAGAATGATTATAAATAAAACAAAAAATGATAGAAACAGATATTCTTATTATAGGAGCCGGACCAACTGGTTTATTTGCCGTTTTTGAAGCAGGATTATTGAAATTAAAATGTCATATTCTAGATGCGTTGCCACAACCAGGAGGTCAACTTTCAGAATTATATCCAAAAAAACCAATCTATGATATCCCAGGTTTTCCAGAAGTATTAGCTGGTGATTTAGTAGATAATTTAATGGAGCAAATTAAACAGTTCGAACCAGGATTTACACTTGGAGAGCGTGCTGAAACTATTGTTAAGCAAGAAGACGGGACATTTATTGTAACTTCTAATGAAGGAACTGAATTTCACGCTAAAGTAATTGCTATTGCAGGTGGTTTAGGAAGTTTTGAACCACGTAAACCTTTAATCGAGGATATCGAATTTTACGAAAACAAAGGAGTTAAATACTTTATCAAAAATCCAGAAGATTTTAGAAACAAAAAAGTAGTTATCGCTGGAGGAGGAGATTCTGCATTAGACTGGAGTATTTTCTTGGCAGATGTAGCTTCTGAAGTAACTTTAATCCACAGAAGAAACGAATTCCGTGGTGCTTTGGATTCTGTAGAAAAAGTACAAGAATTAAAAGATGCTGGAAAAATCCACATGATTACTCCTGCTGAGGTAGTTGGAATCAACGGAGCAGAGCACGTAGAATCAATTGATATTGAAGAAAACGGAGCACACCGTAAGATTGAAACAGATTTCTTTATTCCACTTTTTGGATTAACTCCAAAATTAGGACCTATCGGAGACTGGGGATTAGAAATCGAGAAAAATGCCATCAAAGTAAACAATGCTTTAGATTACCAAACTAATATACCGGGAATCTTCGCTATTGGAGATATCAATACATATCCAGGAAAATTAAAGTTGATTCTTTGTGGTTTCCACGAAGCGACTTTAATGTGTCAGGCAGCTTACCAAATCATCAATCCAGGAAAACGTTATGTGTTGAAATACACAACTGTATCAGGTGTTGACGGATTTGACGGAACTCGTAAAGAAGCGCCAAAAGCGGTTGTAAAAGCGATCAACTAAAAAAAAGTTACTGAGATTATAAAGATTCTAAGGCTCTAAGTTTTTGTACTTAGAGCCTTTTCTAATTAATTATTAGCTTAGAGTCTTAGTAACTTAGCAACTTTAAAAAACACTTGCAAGTGGTAAGGGTATTGCTTTACTTTGCATTTCCAAATTGTAAAATAATTAGGAGCGAAACATAAGGATTTTTCAGTTAATAGGGTTTCCTGCTGTTCGCTACTATCTATTGCATTGGCTTGTCGCAAATGCAATAGGATAATCGCTTCCATCAGGGCTAAAGAGCTAGCAGAAGTGATTTTAAGGAAACAAATAAAAAACAAAAGCTTAGTGCCTTAGTGCCTTAGCGGCAAAAAAATAAGTTATGCCAAGCATTCAAGAAGAAATCAAAAAAAGAATACTCGTTCTCGATGGAGCTATGGGAACCATGTTGCAACGTTACAACTTTTCGGAAGAGGATTTTAGAGGCGAACGCTTCAAAGATTTTCCTCATTCTCTTAAAGGAAACAACGATTTGTTGTCACTAACGCAGCCTAAAGCCATTGCCGAAGTGCATGCTGCTTATTTTGAGGCTGGAGCAGATATTGTAGAAACCAATACGTTCTCAGGAACCACAATTGGTATGGCTGATTATCACATGGAGGACTTGGTTTATGAATTGAACTACGAATCGGCAAAAATTGCCCGTCAGGTAGCCGATGAATTTACTGCGAAAAATCCAAAGAAACCTCGTTTTGTTGCGGGTTCTATTGGACCAACAAACCGTACGGCGAGTATGTCTCCAGACGTAAATGATCCAGGATACAGAGCCGTAACTTTTGATGATTTACGCATTGCATACAAACAACAAGTAGAAGCTTTGATGGACGGTGGTTGCGATTTGTTGTTGGTTGAAACTATTTTTGATACGCTAAATGCTAAAGCAGCACTTTTTGCTATTGAAGAAGTAAAAGACGAACGTGGTATTGATATTCCAATTATGGTTTCAGGAACCATTACGGATGCTTCTGGAAGAACACTTTCAGGGCAAACGGTAGAAGCATTCTTGATTTCGGTATCGCATATTCCATTGTTGAGTGTAGGATTCAATTGCGCTTTAGGAGCCGATTTGTTGAAACCGTATTTACAAACTTTGTCTCATAATACTTCTTTCAATATTTCAGCACATCCTAATGCTGGATTGCCAAATGCCTTTGGAGAATATGACGAAACACCAGCACAAACACAAGCTTTTATTGTAGAATATTTAGAAGATAGTCTGGTAAACATTATTGGCGGTTGTTGTGGTACAACTCCAGATCATATTCGCATGATTGCAGAAGCTGCGGCAAAATACAAGCCGAGAGTTTCGACGGCGAGTTTGTAGAAAAAGCTGAATTTAATTAAATGTATATGTATGAGGAACTTCTGTTTTTTTATTTGTTGTGCATTTATAAGTTGTAATAATATTGGGAAAACAACTTCGGTTGTTCAAAAAAATATTGAATGTGAAGACTGTCTGGTTACAAAAGAAGAAACAGTTTTAGGAATTGCTGAGTCTGTACTTTTTGAAACTTATGGAAGAGATAATATAGAAGGTCAAAGACCATATAAAGTATCTGTTGAAAATGATTCAATTTGGCGTCTGGAAGGAACTTTTTGGCATCTTGGATATGGAGGAACTTTTGATATTAGTATTTCAGCTAAAGATGGAAAAGTTATTTATATGACTCACGGGAAATAATTGATTTAGATAAATAATGTTAGATAACATCGATTTATAATCTGTGTTCACTAAGAAAATAAAAATAAAAAATTCCGAAGGAACCACTCACAAGGTTTTGAAAACCTTGCAGGAAAATGGAATATAGAATAAATAACTCAGAATCTAAGAATCTTAGGTACTTAGTAACTCAAAATAAAAAAATGGCAGTAGTAGAACCAAGAAGAAATTTAGTTTTATCGGGATTAGAACCTTTGATTATTACGCCCGACAGTGTTTTTGTAAACATTGGAGAGCGTACAAATGTTACAGGGTCTAGAAAATTTCTTCGATTGATCAAAGAGGAGAAATACGATGAAGCACTCAGTATTGCTAAGGAGCAGGTAGAAGGAGGAGCGCAAATCATCGATATTAATATGGATGAGGGAATGCTGGATGGTGAATATGCAATGGTGAAATTCCTAAACTTGATTGCTGCCGAACCGGATATTGCCCGTGTGCCTATTATGATTGATAGTTCGAAATGGCATATTATCGAAGCAGGATTGAAAGTAGCACAAGGAAAATGTGTGGTAAACTCGATTTCATTAAAAGAAGGTGAAGAGCAATTTATTCATCATGCCAAATTGATCAAACGTTACGGAGCTGCCGCGATTATCATGGCTTTTGACGAAGTAGGTCAGGCAGATAATTACGAGCGTAGAGTAGAAATTTGTCAACGTTCGTATGATATTCTGGTGAATAAAGTGGATTTTCCTCCACAGGATATTATTTTCGATTTGAATATATTTCCAGTGGCAACGGGTATGGAAGAACACCGTTTGAATGCGCTTGATTTTTTTAGAGGAACGAAATGGGTGAGAGAAAATTTACCACACGCACACATTAGTGGTGGTGTGAGTAACGTTTCGTTTTCTTTCCGTGGGAATGATACGGTAAGAGAGGCAATGCATTCGGTTTTCTTGTATCATGCTATCAAGGACGGAATGACAATGGGAATTGTAAACCCAGAGATGTTGACCATTTATGACGATATTCCAAAGGATTTATTGGAGCATGTAGAAGACGTGATTTTGAATCGCCGTGATGATGCTACCGAGCGTTTGTTGGATTTTGCCGAAAATGTAAAAGGCGGACCAAAAACCAATGAAAAAGAAGTTCAGGAATGGCGTTTTGGAACTGTACAGGAAAGAATTACACATTCGTTGGTAAAAGGAGTAGATGCTTTTATAGAAGAAGATGTTGAGGAAGCGAGATTAGCGGCAACAAAACCAATTGAAGTAATCGAAATCAACCTGATGGCGGGGATGAATGTTGTTGGGGATTTATTCGGAAGTGGAAAAATGTTTTTGCCGCAGGTAGTAAAATCGGCACGTGTAATGAAAAAAGCTGTGGCTTATTTATTGCCTTTTATTGAAGCTGCTAAACAAGTAGGAGACAAAGAAGGAAACGGAAAAATATTGATGGCAACCGTAAAAGGGGATGTACACGATATTGGAAAAAATATTGTTTCGGTGGTGTTGGCTTGTAATAATTATGAAATCATTGACCTTGGTGTCATGGTTCCTCCAGAGAAAATTATTGCAGCAGCATTGGAACACGAAGTTGATATTATTGGATTGAGTGGTTTGATTACGCCTTCGCTGGACGAAATGGTGTTTTTAGCCAAAGAATTAGATAGAAGAAATCTAACTATTCCCGTAATGATTGGTGGAGCAACTACTTCGCGAGCGCATACTGCCGTAAAAATTGCACCACAATATCGCGCTACAGCAATACATGTTAATGATGCTTCGAGAGCAGTAACTGTGGCTGGAAATTTATTAGATCAGAATAAGGAAGCCTATATGGCTGGTATTCGTGAAGAATATGATGCTTTTAGAGAAACATTTTTAAATCGTTCAAGAGATAAAAATTTCTTAACGATTGAAGATGCCCGTAAGAATAAATTGCAGTTGGACTGGGCAAACTATACACCTAAGAAACCAAATTTCATTGGTACAAAAAGTTTTGAAGTAGATTTGGATGTTTTGGTGCCTTATATCGACTGGACACCATTTTTTAGAACCTGGGAATTGTTTGGAAAATATCCAGCAATTTTGACCGATGAGGTTGTAGGTGAGCAAGCAACTTCAGTTTTTGCGGATGCAAAAGAAATGTTGGAAGTAATTTTGAAGGAAAAGAAATTCACTGCTAAAGGAATCTACGGAATCTTTCCAGCGAACCAGGTGAATGATGATGATATTCAGTTGTATGACGAAAACGGAAAAGAATTGGAGAAATTCTTGACTTTGCGTCAGCAGGCACAAAAAACGAAAGGAGCTCCAAATATAGCTTTGGCTGATTTTATTGCGCCAAAAGACAATGGAGTGACCGATTATATGGGCGCTTTTTGTGTAACGACAGGTTTTGGAGTAGATGAATGGGCAGATGAGTACAGAGATAATTTAGACGATTATAACTCGATTATGGTTAAGGCATTAGGAGATCGTTTAGCAGAGGCTTTCGCCGAATATTTGCACGAACAAATCCGTAAAGAAATTTGGGGTTATGCTCCGGATGAAGCCTTAACAACCGAAGCAATGATTGAAGAGGTCTATGCCGGAATTCGTCCTGCTCCAGGATATCCAGCTTGTCCTGACCACTTGGAGAAACCAACCATTTGGAAATTGCTAAAAGTGGAAGAAGAAATTGGAGTAACTTTGACTGAAAGTATGGCTATGTGGCCAGCAGCGGCAGTTTCGGGTTATTATTTTGCTAATCCTGAGAGTAGGTATTTCGGTCTTGGAAAAATAAAAGAAGACCAGGTAATTGATTACGCTAAAAGAAGAAGTATCTCGACAGACAAAGCCACTAGATGGTTGAGTCCTAATATTGCAGATTAATTGATTTATGATTGTTGATTAACGATTTTTAATTTCAGATTTTCAACTCATATTTCATAATTTATAACTTATAATTTTAGAATGAAAGTAACGCAGCATATAGAAAACGCACAAGGGAAACCTTTGTTTTCTTTCGAAATTGTTCCGCCTCAAAAAGGGAGTAATATCAATGATTTATACGTAAATATTGATCCATTAATGGAATTTAAACCACCATTTATTGATGTAACAACTTCGAGAGAAGAGTATGTTTATATTGAAAAAGATGGGCTTTTTGACCGTCGTATTACACGTATGCGTCCGGGAACAGTTGGAATTTGTGCTTCTATCCAACATAAATATGGTGTTGATGCTATTCCACACGTATTGTGTGGCGGATTTACAAAAGAAGAAACCGAATATTTATTAGTAGATTGTCATTATTTAAACATTGATAATTTAGTGGCTTTGCGTGGAGATCCAATGAAAGGCGAAAAATATTTCGAACCAGCTATTGGAGGAAATCAATATGCTGTAGATTTAGTGAAACAAATCAAGGCGATGAATGCCGGAAAGTTTTTGCATGGCGAATTGCCTATTACAAATGCACCTGATTTTTGTGTGGGCGTTGCAGGTTATCCTGAAAAACACATTGAAGCACCAAGCTTAGATGCCGATTTAAAACGCTTGAAAGAAAAAGTAGATGCTGGAGCCGATTATATTGTGACCCAAATGTTTTTTGATAACCAACGTTATTTCAGATTTGTTGAAGCTGCACGTGCTATTGGAATTACAGTACCTATTATTCCAGGAATCAAACCAGTAGCTGTAAAACGTCATTTGCAATTGTTGCCACAAGTTTTTTGGCTGGATATGCCAGAAAATTTAATTAGCGAAATTGAAAATGCTAAAGACAACGCAGCAGTTCGCCAGATAGGTGTAGAATTTGCAGTTCAACAATCCAAGGAATTAATTGAATTTGGAGTGCCTTGTTTGCATTATTATTCGATGGGAAAATCAGATAATATTCATCAAATAGCCAGTCAGTTGTTTTAGATATTTAAGATAGTATTGTATTGAAGTTTTTTAAAAATCATAAGGTATTTAAAATTTATAACTATGAAGCTAAAATTAACATTATTATTTATTGTGTTTACAACTTTGTTGTTTTCGCAAACCGATGATTTGCATAAAATATCTTTAAAAGATAAAAAAGATGTTGATTTGGATTATGCTTTTTCTGTAGAAAATGTAATCGATGGCCGTCAGTTTAAAAGTAATATAGGAACGGTTCAAAAAGGAGCATTTAATAGAAAAGTTTTAGCTGATTTTGAAACTTCTTTGCCTGAGGAATTTTTAAGATATTTTGCTGTAATTTGCCCTAAGAAAGATAATAAACCTGAAATAGTTGTAAGGATAAATGATTTATATGTTTCAGAACTTACTCGTGCTTTTTCAGAAACGGGTTATGCTACGGTAGTAATTGATATTATAGAAATAAAAAATGGAGTAAGTTATGTAGTTGGAACCTATACTGCTTCTACAGAAAGTAATGGTGTGGATGTTACTAACAGGCATGATGAAAGATTAAAATCAGTTATTCAACAATGTCTTAATGACTATGTTAAAACAAGCGAAAAAGACAAAACGAGTATAGTTTATGATTCAGCTTTAATTACTACAGTAAATCAAAAAAGTTTTAGTGTTCCTAAAAAAGGAATCTATTTATCTTATTCAGACGTTTTTAATGATAAGCCAGCAAGCGATAATGACTTTGAAATTTCTAATAAAAATGATAAGTTTTATTTGATAAATAAAAAGTCTAATGAGAAAGAGCTGAATTATTATGGGTTCAGTGATGGAGATGTGTTTTATATTAACGTTTCAAAATATGCAAATTCAAAGTATTATGCTAAAACGGAAATTATTGCAGATAAATATTATATAGAAAATGTTGTTTATAATCAAGCTAATGCTACTGCTATGGCAGCAATGTTTGGATTAGTTGGAGCGTTAATTGCAACTTCTGATACTTCGGTACCAATGTTAATAGATTGTAATACTGGACAACCCTCTTTTTTGTCTAAAAATGAAATAAAAATTATGTTAGGACGTTATCCAGAACTTTTAAAAGAGTATAAGAAAAGTGACAAAACAAATTCTGATATAAAAAACATCTTGACTAAATATTATAAAGAGACTAAATCTTTATAAAAACAAAAAAGCATCGCTTCTAAGGAGACGATGCTTTTTTTGTTTTAACTGAATACTAAAAACTGTAAACGGAATGTTATTTAGTAATCTCCCTAAATATAGCTTCCAGATTTTTATTTTTTTGATTGAGTTGGAGTGTTTTTAGTCCATTAGCATTGGCAAAGTCAAAAACAGCAGGACGCATATCTTTATCTGCTTTAAAAGTCAGTTCCCAGGTCATATCATGAGTGTTTTTATACCCTATTAAGTTTTCGATTTTAGCAATAGCTTGTTCTTCAATTTTATAATCAAATTCAACTTCGATAATTTGCTGTTTGTCTTCTGAGATTAAATGATCTAATTTTTTATCGGCAACAATTTTTCCTTTGTCAATAATAATTACACGGTTGCAAATCGCTTCTACTTCCTGCATAATATGCGTGGAAAGAAAAACAGTTTTGTCTTTTCCTGCATTTTTAATCACATTGCGTATTTCTAATAATTGATTTGGATCTAATCCTGTTGTTGGTTCATCCAGAATTAATACGTCAGGATTATGCAGCAATGCATTAGCGAGTCCTACACGTTGGCGATATCCTTTAGAGAGTTGGCTTATTTTTTTATGACTTTCGGTGTTTAATCCTGTGAGTTGAATTACTTCGTCAATTCTGGATTTAGCTACTTTGTAAACATCAGCATTGAAAGCCAAATATTCTCTCACGTATAAATCTAAGTATAAAGGATTATGCTCAGGCAAATAACCTATAGAAAGTTGAACTACTTTTGGATTATTGTTGATGTCTTGACCGTTGACTAAGGCTGTTCCTTCATCGGCAGCAAGATAGGTTGTCAATATTTTCATTAAGGTTGATTTCCCAGCTCCATTTGGCCCCAGAAAACCCACAATTTCTCCTTTTTTTATAGAAAAAGAAATGTTGTCCAATGCCTTTTGGTCACCATAACTTTTGGATATATTTTTAACTTCTATTGACATGTTTCTTTGATATTTAAAGCAAAAATAAACAGAAAAACCATTGCTTTATTTTTTTTGTACAAAATGCAAAATATTTTTTGCTGAATTGAAAATTAATTCTACATTTGCAAAGTAAAAAAAATATTTACAGATAATTATATCAAGATGTCAAACAACCGTTTCTATTTTAGCACTACTTTTTATTTCTTTAGCGAGAGATAGGATTGTGCTATGGTTATTTGAAAATATAAGATAAACAAATAAAACTAATATACAATCCTGATGAAAATCAGGATTTTTTTTTGAATAAATGGAAACAAAAATTGCGATACAAGGTATAGTAGGTTCTTTTCATCATCAGGTTGCTCAGGAATATTATGATCAGGATGTGGTTGTAGATGAATGTTTGTCTTTTGACGAATTAGTAGATAGTCTTTTGTCAGGGAAATCAGCTCAGGCAGTAATGGCTATAGAGAATTCTATTGCAGGTCCAATTATTCCAAATTACGCTTTAATCGATAAGAATAATTTACATATTATAGGAGAGCATTATTTGAGAATTCATCAAAATTTGATGGCTTTAAAAGGACAAAGTATTGCTGATATAAAAGAAGTTTATTCGCATCCAATGGCATTATTGCAATGTATGGATTTCCTGAAACAATACCCACACATTAAATTAGTTGAAGATAAAGATACGGCTGAAACGGCTCGTAGAATTCAGGAAAATCAATTAAAAGGTGTGGCGGCAATTGCAAGTAAAGTAGCTGCTGAAATGTATGGTTTGGAAATCTTGGCTCCTGAAATTCAAACGATAAAAAATAACATGACTCGTTTTGTTATTATCAATAAAGAGAACTCATTTGTTCCGCAAGACGAAATTAACAGAGCTTCTTTAAAATTCGAATTGGATCATAAACGTGGAAGTTTAGCGGCAGTTTTGAATGTAATGAGCGATTGTAAAATGAATTTGACTAAAATTCAATCATTGCCAAAAATTGAAGCGCCTTGGAAATATTCTTTTTTCGTGGATGTTACTTTTGAAAAATATGAAGATTACGCCAAAGCAAAATCATTATTAGCCATTATGGCTGAGTATTTTAAAGTTTTGGGAGAATATAGAAATACAAAACCTTTAATCAGTTTAGATTAAAAGTGAAAAAATAAAGCAGATTGTCAATTCGAGAATAGTTCAAAGTCAAAGAATAAAATGATTACAACAGCAAATAGATTAAATACAGTTGAGGAATACTAC
>Ga0247814_10000621_pt1 | contig 26693 bp, 20 predicted proteins | sample UWRJL179409R1_FD_179947 | JGI IMG/M metagenome (GOLD analysis project Ga0247814, IMG submission 179947) | Plant litter microbial communities from Arlington Agricultural Research Station in Wisconsin, United States - UWRJ-L179-409R-1 | ecosystem: Environmental > Terrestrial > Plant litter >... | reverse complement strand
CGTCAGCACCTGGCCGCCAACGGCAACGGTGCCCGACACGAGCGCAAACTCATTGCCGTCGACGGCGAGTGACCCGCTGTGTTCCGCGGTTGCCCGCTCGAGCTCCGCGAGCGCCTCCGGCAGCTGCTGCGCCGAGACAACGGCAGCGCCCTCCTTGATGATTCCGGCCTTGGTCGTGGCGATCTCACGAACCGTGTTACCGAGGCGTGCGGTGTGGTCGAGCGCGATCGGAGCAAAGACTGCGACCTGCCCGTCGGCGACGTTGGTGGAATCCCACTCGCCGCCCATACCGACCTCGAGCACAGCGACATCCACCGGGGCATCGGCAAACGCGGCAAACGCGAGAACCGTCAGTGCTTCGAAAAAGCTCAGCGGGGCCTCGCCCTTGGCCTCGAGTTCGGCGTCGGCGAGGTTGAGGAAGGGCTGAATGTCCTGCCAGTTGCTCGCCAGTGCCTGGTTGGAGATCGGCTCGCCGTCGATCACAATGCGCTCGTTGACCCGCTCGAGGTGCGGGCTGGTGAGCATTCCGGTGCGCAGGTCGTGCGCGCGCAGCAGGCTCTCGATCATGCGGCTGGTCGACGTTTTGCCGTTGGTACCGGTGATGTGAATGACCGGATACGCCCGTTGCGGGTCGCCCAGCATCTCGACGGCCCGGCGCGTTGCGTCGAGGCGCGGCTGCGGGGTTGATTCTCCGATGCGGCCCAGCAGGTCCTCGTAGACCTCCCTGGCTTCGCGCTCGTACAGCGAGTCGTCGTAGTCGCCCGCCTCGCGGTCGTCGACGTCGTCGTTTTTGGAGGTGTTCTTAGACATCCACTACTTCCGTTTTCCACACATCGATCACGAGCACACCCGTGTTCGCGTACTGCTCTGCTTTAAGTGTTGTGCGCTGGGAGCCAGCAGCCGAGCCGGTTGCGGCGGCGGCCTGCGCGTCTGCGGCCTGCGCGAGGGTGAACGATGTGGCAAGGGTTTCCCCACCAATCGTCTCACTGAAGGTGCGCAGCGAGTCGATGTCCGCGTCCGATTCGCCCGTGATCGACAGCTGAATGCGGTCGCTCACCGACAGGCCCGCTGCCTTGCGCGTGTCCTGGATGGCCCGGATCACGTCGCGGGCGAGGCCCTCGGCCTGAAGCTCGGGCGTGGTGACGGTATCCAGCAGCACAAATCCGCCGTCGGAGAGGAACGCGATCGCGTTGGCCGGGTCGGCCGACTGCAGCTCGAGCTCGAACTCGGCCGGCAGCAGCTCGAGTTCTCCCACCACCACGGTGTCGCCGCTCTGCGTCCAGTTTCCCGCCTTGGCGGCCTGGATGACCGACTGCACCTGCTTGCCAATGCGCGGGCCGAGGGCACGGGCGTTGACGGTGAGCTTTTTGGAGATGCCAAACGTGTCCAGGCTGCCCGCCTCGAACGCGACAATGTCGACGGACTTGACGTTCAGCTCCTCGCGGAGGATCCCGGCAAAATCGGCCAGGCCTTCGGTAGTGGTGCTGACCACCGTCAGCTTCGCCAGGGGCAGTCGCACGCGCAGGCTCTGGGCCTTGCGAAGCGCCAGCCCGGACGAGGCGATCTCGCGCACGCGGTCCATTGTTGCCACGAGTGCATCGTCCGCCGGGAAGGCATCGGCGTCGGGCCAGTCGGTGAGGTGAACACTGCGCTCACCGGTCAGGCCCTGCCAGATCTCCTCCGCGATCAGCGGCAGGAGGGGAGCCGCGACCCGGGTCACGGTCTCAAGCACGGTATAGAGCGTGTCAAACGCGTCCTCGTTGTCTCCGGCCCAGAACCGGTCACGGCTGCGACGCACGTACCAGTTGGTCAGCACATCGGCGAAGTCCCGCAGGCGCAGGGCCGCGGTCGGGCTGTCCAGGGCGTCCAGCTCGGTCGTGACGTCGAGGATCAACTGGCGCGTTTTGGCCAGCAGGTAGCGGTCGAGTACATCGGTCGAATCGGTCCGCCACTTCGCCTCGTAGCCCGCCGCGTTGGCGTAGAGGGTGAAGAAGTAATAGGTGCTCCACAGCGGCAGCAGCATCTGGCGGACACCCTCACGGATGCCCTCCTCGGTGACGATGAGGTTTCCGCCGCGGATGACGGAGGACGACATCAGGAACCAGCGCATGGCGTCGGCGCCGTCACGATCAAAAACCTCGGAGACGTCCGGGTAGTTGCGCAGCGACTTGGACATCTTCTGTCCGTCGCTGCCGAGCACAATGCCGTGGCTGATGACGTTTTTGAACGCGGGACGGTCAAAGAGCGCGGTCGAGAGGGTGTGCAGCATGTAGAACCAGCCGCGGGTCTGGCCGATGTACTCCACGATAAAGTCGGCCGGGTTGTGAGCCTCGAAGAAATCCACATTCTCGAACGGGTAGTGCACCTGTGCGAACGGCATCGATCCGGAGTCGAACCAAACGTCGAGCACGTCCTCGATGCGGCGCATAGTGCTCTGGCCGGTCGGGTCGTCGGGGTTCGGGCGCGTCAGGTCGTCGATGAACGGGCGGTGCAGGTCGGTCGGGCGCACACCGAAGTCGGCCTCGAGCTCATCCAGCGATCCGTACACGTCAATGCGCGGGTACTCCGGGTTGTCGCTCTTCCACACCGGGATCGGCGACCCCCAGTACCGGTTGCGCGAGATCGACCAGTCGCGGGCGTTGCCGACCCACTTGCCAAACTGGCCGTCCTTAACGTTGGAGGGCACCCAGTTGATCTCCTGGTTGAGCTCGCTCATGCGGTCGCGGAACTCCGGCACGCGAACGAACCAGCTCGACACGGCCTTGTAGATCAGCGGGTTGCGGCAGCGCCAGCAGTGCGGGTAGCTGTGCTCGTAGCTGGCAACGCGCAGGAGACGACCGTCCGCCCGCAGCTTGGCGATGAGCGGCTTGTTGGCCTCAAAGACCTGCAGCCCCGCGACATCCGCAATGATCGGAAGAAAGCGGGCGGCCTCGTCAACCGAAATGATGACGGGGATGCCGGCCTTGCCGGTGACGATCTGGTCGTCTTCACCGTAGGCGGGCGCCTGATGGACGATGCCCGTTCCTTCGCCGGTTGCGACGTATTCCGCGACGAGGATCTGCCAGGCGTTCTGGAGTCCCCAGGCTTCGACGTCGGCGTAGTAGTCCCAGAGGCGGTCGTAGGTGACGCCATCGAGGTCAGCGCCCACCACGGTGCGGGCGACGGCGGCGCGCGCCTCATCCCCCGACGCGTAGCCGAGCTCCTTCGCGTAGGCGGCGATGGTGTCGGTGGCGAGCAGGTATTCAGCAACACCCTCGGCCGAGCCATCGCTGGCGCCGAGCGGGCCGCTGGGCACAACGGAGTATTCGATGCCGGGGCCGACGGCCAGGGCGAAGTTGGTGGGCAGGGTCCACGGTGTGGTCGTCCAGGCGAGCGCCTTCACGCCGGTGAGGCCAAGCGCTTCTGCCTTGGCGCCATCGAGCGGGAAGGTGACCGTGACCGACTGGTCCTGGCGCATCTTGTAGACGTCGTCGTCCATCCGCAGCTCGTGGTTCGACAGCGGGGTCTCGTCGTGCCAGCAGTACGGAAGTACGCGGAATCCTTCGTAGGCCAGGTTCTTGGTGTGGAGTTGCTTGAACGCCCAGATGACCGACTCCATGAAGTTCAGATCAAGGGTTTTGTAGTCGTTCTCGAAGTCGACCCAGCGCGCCTGGCGGGTGACGTACTCCTCCCACTCCGCGGTGTATCCGAGCACCGATTCGCGCGCCTTCGCGTTGAAGGTTGCGATACCCATCTCTTCGATCTGTGCCTTCTCGGTGATCCCGAGTTGACGCATGGCTTCCAACTCGGCGGGGAGGCCGTGGGTGTCCCAGCCGAAGCGTCGGTGCACCTGCTTGCCGCGCATGGTCTGGTAGCGCGGAAAGAGGTCCTTGGCGTAGCCCGTCAGGAGGTGGCCGTAGTGCGGGAGGCCGTTCGCGAACGGCGGCCCGTCGTAGAAGACCCACTCCTGTTCCCCGTCGCGGCGGTCAATGGAGGCCTGGAACGTGCCATCCGTCTTCCAGAAGTCGAGGACACCCTCCTCGATCGCGGGAAAGTTGGGGGAAGCAGGGACGCCGAAGGCAGCGCCGCTGCCGGCTGCGGTGGATTTACGGGGGTAGGACATCTCACTCCAGATTCGTGCACGAGTTTCTGCACGAGGACGACGACAGCCGCGGTACCACCTCGCTTGCCGTTGCCTGTCAGCGGGATGGATATTCACCCTGCCGGCCGACGACGGCCGCTCAATCCGGCTGTAACGGGCCAACCCGGTCGGTTCTACTGGGCCCGCGGTCATCCCCGGCCTCGCCGCGGTTAACCGCGGTTCGAGCCGGTGACTAGCACACACCGTTCTTCCGACGACTCCCCGGTGATAGCCGGATCGATGTCTTTCCTGTGAAGTTTACGTTATTCGCAGCGTCCGCGCTGCGCCGCGCACCATATGGACCGCGCGCGCGTGCTAGAGGTCAGCGAACCGATCGGTTGCATCGATCAGTGCGGACAGAATTCCAGGCTCGTCGAAGGAGTGCCCGGCGTCCGGCACCATCACGAGTTCGGCTTCAGGCCACTGCCGGTGCAGGTCCCACGCCGTCACGGGTGGAGTGCACATGTCGTAGCGGCCCTGCACAATCACGGCGGGGATCTCGCGGAGCACGCCGGCGTTCGCGATGAGCTGGCCGTCATCCATCCAGCCGCCGTGCATAAAGTAGCTGTTTTCAATCCGCGCGAACGCCACAGCAAAGTGCGGGTCGGCAAAGGATTCGACCGTCTCCGGGTGCGGCAGCAGCGTCACGCCGTTGGCCTCCCAGGTTGCCCAGGCGACCGCCGCGGGAACGTGGACGGCGGGGTCCGGGTCGTTGAGCAACCGCGAGTACGCGGTGATAAAGCTCCCGCGTTCGGCCGCCGGGACGGGCGCGACGAAACGCTCCCACACCTCCGGGAACACCTGCCCGGCCGGCCCCTCGTAGAACCAGTCGAGCTCGGTCTTCCGCAGCGTGAAAATACCGCGCAACACCAGCTCGGTTACCCGGGTGGGGTGCGTCTGGGCGTAGGCCAGCGCCAGGGTGCTCCCCCAGGAGCCGCCAAACACCTGCCACTTATCCACGCCAATATGCTCGCGCAAACGCTCAATGTCAGCAACGAGATGCCACGTGGTGTTCACCTCGGGGTTATAGGTCGGTTCCGTCGCGTGGGGCAGGCTCTTGCCCGACCCGCGCTGGTCGAACAGGACGATGCGGTACTGGGCCGGGTCAAAAGCGCGCCGGTGCCGCGGCGCGACGGCACCGCCCGGGCCACCGTGGAGAAACACCACGGGTTTGCCCGTGGGGTTGCCCGAAACTTCCCAGGCGAGGAGATTTCCGTCGCCCACATCGAGCAGGCCGGAATCGTACGGTTCGATCTCTGGGTATGGCATACGCATGGCGCCAGCCTATGGTGGCTGCATGGCAAAAGTGTCCTTCACCGTGCTCCTTGCGTTCTTCGCAAATCTGGCGGTTGCCGTTGCCAAGTCGATCGCTGCTGGCCTCACGGGATCGGCGTCCATCGCCGCGGAAGCCGCCCACTCCTGGGCGGACACCGGCAACGAGATCTTCCTGTTCGTCGCCGACAAGCGGGGCGCACGAAAGCCCGACTCCAATCACCCGCTCGGGCACGGCCGCGAAAGCTACTTCTGGTCCACGATTGCTGCTTTCGGCCTCTTCACCGTTGGCGCCGTTGTCGCCGTGATGCACGGCGTGCAGGAGCTCATCGATCCGGAACCCTCCACCGACTTCTGGGTCGCGTATCTCGTCCTCGCGTTTTCCGCTGTGCTCGAGGGCATTTCATTCCGGCAGGCGTTCCGGGAAGCCCGCAGCGCGGCTCGCGCCAGAGGAACGGGAACACTGACGGGTGTCCTCTCCAGCTCAAACTCGACACTGCGTGCCGTATTTGCGGAAGACTCGGCGGCCCTCATCGGCCTGGGCATCGCGTTTGTGGGAGTGCTGCTCCACCAGATCACTGGATCACCGGTCTATGACGCGCTTGGCTCGATCCTCGTCGGTGTGCTCCTGGGCATCGTGGCCATCGTACTTATCGAGCGCAATCGACGGTTCATCGCTGGCCAGGTGACTGACAGCGGCATCAACTCGGCGGCGCTCCGGATCCTGCTCGAGCGATCGGAGGTTGACCACGTCTCCTACCTGCACCTGGAGTTTGTCGGGCCGGAGCGGGTGTTTCTGGTTGCCGCCGTGGATCTGACCGGCAACGAAGACGAAACGCACGTCGCCATTCGGCTGCGCAAGATCGAGCGCGACCTGGAGAAGAACGAGCACATCGAGGAAGCAGTGCTGACCTTGGCAACTCCGGAGCAGCCGGCTCTCACTCCGTAGTTTTCGCGGCCGCCCTGCCGACCAGCGCGTTCAGAAGCGACGCTGCGCCTGCGGCGTCGTCAACGGTCACGACAAAGGCACTGCCGTTTTTGCGAACGACCTGCAGCGCCTCCCCACCGCGGAGAACCAGGCCGAACCGTCGACCGGCTCCCCAGCGGAAGCCCCAGCCCCCGAAGTCGCCGACGGGGTTCACGGACACCACCGCCGCATAGTCGATCTCGGCCAGCGGTACCCGAAAACGCGGGAACCCCGTGAACGCCCGTGCGACGACCCCGGAGTCATCAACCCGCACCCTGAAACCGATGATCGTCAGCAGGGCGAGCAGCACGATCACGGGAACTACCTCAAGCAGAAACGTGTCGGGAGTTGCGGCGAGCGCCGCCACCACAATGCTGGTTGCCAGCGCCACACACACCGCGAGCATCAGGATCATCAGCGCCGGCGGCGGCGAGACCCGACGCACCCACACGGCGCGTTCGACCGGCCCCAGCGGCAGGGGCTCGGTGACCGCTGTCGTCGGCTGTGCGGTGCGCGTGGCCGCGGGGAGGGCGAACCATCCGCCGACGCCAACGGCAATACCCAGCAGGCCAGCGACGAGAAGCGGCACCCCGGGCTCTGGGACGGACGACGGGACGAACGTCCCGCCGGTGCGCTGGAATCCCAGAAGGAGCAGTGTCGATGCTGTCAGGAAGCTGGCCAACCAGAGCGAAACAACCGCAAGCAACTTTTCGTTGCGCGATGGAGCGGATGCTGCGGCCTCCCCGGACACCGCGAGGATCGATCCAAAAATGAGCGTGACCACGGGAACACCAATGGCGAGGATGAGCGGGTAGACGGCTGGGCTTCCAAAGGTCACCCCCGTGACTCCCCACTGCACAACAACAAGCTGGGGCAGCTGGGGCAGCCACGCCACCATGGTGGCGATACCAGCGCCCGCGATCACGAGCGGCGCGATGACGGCTACCAGAAGCAGGCGAGTCGTGAGGGATGTGCGGCTCATGACGAGTACTCCTCTCGGACCAAAGCGATCAGTGCTGCCGCCGTGAGACCACGCCGTCGGGCCTCCGCAACGAGTTCGGGGATGGCAAGCCCCACCGACGAGTATGTCGTCGCCTTTTCCGTTACAACAGCGCCGCGCCCGCGTCGAAGGTCGATCAGTCCTTCCTCGCGGAGCGCCTGATAGGCCCGAAGTACGGTGTGCACGTTGATATCGAGGGCATCCGCGACCTCGCGCGCCGACGGCAGGCGTTCACCAGCCGTCACTGCACCACGTCCCACACTGGACCGGATCGACGCAGCGAGCTGCTCGAACAGTGGTTGTGGCGAGGAAGGGTCTACCCGAAAGAGCACCGCTCCATCCTAATGTTCTATTTGCACTAGAACAAGAGGTTTGGTCCAACCGCTCGTTTATGAGACCTCTCTCATCCTGGGCTCGCGTGGGCCACGACTGCGGAAAGATATGGGTATGCGCCGTCCCTTGATCATTGCTGCTGTCCTGGCCGCTGGTGTCATCGCGATCACCGCTTCCACGGCGGCCGTTGTCATCGCTCTGGTGCCGGGTGAACAAGCTGGCGTAGTTCAGGATGTTGCGCCTCTGACCGTGACGGAAACCGGTACGACAACACCACCGTCCACCCCGACCAGCTCCCCGTCCTCGACCCCCGCTCCGCCGACGTCGACCCCGAAACCGACCGGGCCGGTTGTGGTAACTCCCGTCGCTCCCCACGACGTGAACGACGACCATGGCGGCAGGGGCAAGGGCGGCGACGACTCGTCCGGCTCGGATGATTCCGGCGGCAACAGCGGCAGCAGCGGCAGCAGCGGCAGCAGCGGCAGCAGCGGCAGCGGCAGCAGCGGCAGCAGCGGCAAGGGCAGCGACGACTGACTCCCGTCGTTCACACGGCCGCACCTTTATGAGAGCTCCCTCACTTCCACCTCGTGTCCGTCTCATAGGCCACACAAAGACTGGTTCCCATCGGAAGGCTCACACTGGGCCACGAGGGAGGAACTGATCATGGACAACACGACCAAGAAGTGGGCAGCAATTGGCGCAGCATCGGCTCTGGGCCTGAGCCTCATCATCGGAGGCGCTGTTGCGACCGCGAACGCCGCGACGGTGACCGCTCCCGCCAGCGTGACGGGGACGTCGACGGGCTCCGTTTCGCTCACCCCGGCCATCTCCACCACCACTCCAACAGCGACTGCTACAGCGACGGCCACGCCGACACCGACGAAGACCGCGGCGCCCGTGACGGACGACAACAGCACGGGCCGACACGGCGCGGACGACGCGGTCGCCCACACGCACGCACCGGGAACGCACCTGCGCCACACCGGCACCGACGATACGGGTGCCGATGACAACCTTCCGCGCCACAGCGGAGCCGACGACGGAGCGGCACACCACAGTGGGTCTGACGACAGCACCCATAACGGCAGCGATGACAACGGCGGACGCGGTGGCAGCGATGACAGCGGCTCCGGCCACGGACGTCACCACGGCGAAGACTAGGAAACACCCCGCCGCACACGCTGGCTGCTGGCGCCCGATCCCTGCGGATCGGGCGTCCGGCCGTTAACGACGACGGCGAGCGCGCGTCGTCGTGACCGTGGCGCGAGGGGCTACAACAACCGGTAGCCCATTCCGCGAACCGTTTCAATCCGCTCCGCTCCGAGCTTGCCCCGCAGGTAGCGCACGTACACGTCGACGACGTTGGAACCCGGATCGAAGTCGAATCCCCAGACACGGCTGAGAAGTTGTTCCCGGCTCAGAACCTGATCGGGGTGGCGAAGGAACTCCTCGGCGAGCGCGAACTCGCGGGCGGAGAGGTCAACCGTCCGGTCGCCGACGGTGGCCCGCCGGGTGCGCAGGTCGAGCGCCAGGTCACCGTGCTGCAGTGCGCTCTCGACCACCGCTCCGGCGTCCCGCAACCGCGACCGCACCCGGGCCAGCAGCTCATCGAACTTAAATGGTTTTGGCATGTAGTCGTTTGCGCCGCCGTCGAGCCCGGCAACGGTGTCGACGACTGAGGTACGGGCGGTCAGCAGGATCACCGGAAGGGTGGTGCTGTGAGCGCGGATCCGCTCCAGCACAGCGAAGCCGTCCAAACCCGGGAGGCCAATGTCCAGCAGCACCAGGTCGTATTCGCCCGTGAGGGCATAGGCGAGACCATCGGTACCATTGGCGAGGATCGTGGCGCTGTATCCGGCTGCGCGCAGGCCCTTGTCTACAAAACTCGAGATGCGCTCTTCGTCTTCGATAATCAGGATGCTGCTCATACCTGTGGTGTCTCCCTTGTCGCGCCGACGGCGTCCTGCCCGCTCGTGACCGTCCCAGCGCCGTCGGTGTGTGCGGTGTCGGCCCGCGGAATAACGATTCCGAACCGTGAGCCCGCCGGGGTCGACAGCAGGCTCACCCGTCCCCCGTGTGCTCGGGCGATAGCCAGCACAATCGGCAGCCCGAGCCCGGACCCACGGATCCCGCGGCCCGTGTCGACCCGTCCGAACCGCTCGAAAATCCGCGCCTGTGATTCCTCAGGGATTCCGCTGCCGGCGTCTGCAACCCAGAACTCGACGGCATCGCCGCGACCGGCGGGCAGTTCGACGTCGGTGAGCGTTGTGCTCCCGAGGCTGATCAGCGACCCGGCGGGCGAGTACTTGACCGCGTTGTCGACCAGCTGCAGCCACGCCTGGGTGACGCGACCCGGATCGAGCGAGACCGAACCCGCGGCGGAACCGGAAAGCGCCCACTCGTGCGAGGCAAGCACGGACGCCTTGGCAAACACGTCGGACGTGAACACCGACAGGTCAACGGGTCGGGCTACCGGAGCGAATCGCTGGCTCTCCGCCAACGACTCGATGTCATCGACCAGGTGCGACATCCGGTCCAGCTCGTCAATCGCCAGATCACGGGTAGCGCGAACGTCGCCCGGGTTTGCCGCATCGACCAGCTCAAGGTGCCCGCGGATGATCGTGATCGGTGTTTTCAACTCGTGCCGAACGTCGTCGAGCAACTGGCGCTGTCCGGTCATCGCCGAGTCGAGCCGGTCGAGCATGTCATTGACCGTTTCGGTCAGTTCGGAAAAATCGTCCCGTCCTTCGACAGCAATCCGCTCTTGCAACTCGCTTGCGGTGATTCGGGATGCCGCGATGCGCAGCCGCCGGATCGGTCGCAGCAAGCGACCAGCCACAAACCAGCCCACGACCCCAATGGCGGCGAGTGCCAGTACCGCCACAACGGCAAAGGTGCAGAACGCATCCGTCAGCTCGGACAGCTCCGCGTCGAGGTCCACCGCGGTGACGTAGATGCCCGTGACGTCGTCGCCACTGGCTGTCAGCGGAACGGCGATGTAGCGCAACCGACCGAGAGGCGTGACGGCGGTCCCGAGCCGGACCGTACCGTCCGAGACCTCGCGCCCCACGCGGGTGAGGAACGTGGCATCCCGCTCAAGATGTAAATCAATCTGCACACCGGGCACAAACGCGGCCCGCCCATCAAGAAGACCCACCGCGCTCTCGTTTTGATCGGGGATCAACCGGGCAAGCACCCCCTCCAGCGCCTCGCTGGTTGAGTTAAACGCCGGGGCGACGGTTGCCGCGGGCGGGCCATCAGCCCCGTCAACGGCGGATTCGCCCGACACAATGACCCGGGCCGCCTCGACGCGGGACAACAGACGATCGTCGACACTGGCCAGAATGCGGTCTCGCTGCACGAGGAAGGTGATTGCGCCGGCCGCGGTCAGTCCGATCGCCGCGACCAGCAGGATCGACGCCAGAATTCGGACCCGCACGGAGAACCGGTGGCCGAGGGCCGTGCGCGGTGCGCGAGAGTCGGCAGCGGGGCGCATCCACCCAGTATGCCGAGGCCGCCGCCCGGATGACGGCCGCATGAGAACTTCCTCACAAAATGGGAATGAAGCCCGTGCCTCCTATGCTCTACCTACGTGACTACTACTACGAGTGGCAAAGCGCCAACCACTTCACCGTCCAGTCCCGGAACCGTCCGCAAGGTCGTCTGGGCTTCGTTTGTCGGCACAGCCCTGGAGTCGTACGACTTCTATGTGTTCGCCTACTTCGCCGCGTTTTTCGTCGGCCCCCTGTTCTTTGAACCGCTCGGCGTCTTCGGAGGGGTCCTCGCCGGATTTCTGACGATCGCTGCCGGCTTTGTTATTCGCCCCATCGGTGCGATCATTTTCGGTCACCTCGGTGACCGGATCGGTCGCCGGTCCACGCTGATCATCACAATCACCGTGATGGGCATCTCGACCGGACTCATCGGTGTGCTGCCGAGCTACGCCACCGCCGGCTGGATCGGGGCAATACTCCTCGTTGTCCTGCGACTGGTGCAGGGCCTGTCCCTCGGCGGCGAGTGGGGCGGCGCCATCGCGCTGGCCACCGAACACTCCGACCCGAAGCGCCGCGGCTTCTTTGCCGCCCTGCCGCAGCTGGGCTCGCCCGTCGGCTCGATTCTGTCGGCCGTCCTGTTCATTTCGCTGACGGCAACGCTCTCGCCCGCCGACCTGACCTCCTTCGGCTGGCGCATCCCGTTCCTCACGGCGATTCCCCTCCTGCTGGTGTCGCTGTACCTGCGGTGGTCGATCGATGAGACGCCGATGTTCAAGACGCTTGTCGCCACCAACCACCGCGAGCGCCTTCCGTTACTGGCCGTGCTGCGCAACCAGCCGGTCGGACTGCTGCTGGCTGTTGCCGCCGGTCTCCTCGGCATTGGGTCCTACTCGCTGATGAACACCTACACCCTGAATTACGGTGTAGCCGTGCTCGGGTTCGATTACACCCAGCTCCTGCTCGCCACCACCATCGGTGGCCTCCTGCAGCTGGTGACCATCCCGGCCTTTGGCCTGCTCGCCGTTCGCATTGGATCGGCGAAGGTCGTCGCGTGGGGAGCCCTTGGCACCCTGATCGTGGCGTTCCCGCTGTACTTCATCCTGCAGATCGCCACTTTCCCGATCCTCGTCGTTGTCATGATTGTCGGCGGAATTCTTCCGACGATGGCATGGGCGGGCCTCGGTGGGCTGATGAGCGATCTCTTCGCCACCCGTTTCCGCTTCTCAGCCCTTGCCTTCGCCTACAGCATCGCCGCAATGATCTCCGGCTTTGTCCCCGCGTTGACGCTGGCCCTCGGTAACGCCACCGGTAACGCGTGGTGGCACCCCGGCATTGTGCTGGCCGCGATGTCGGCCATCACACTCGTCGCCGCCGTCGTCTCCGCGCGCCGCCGTCCACCTGTCGACGACGTGATCCTCGCCGCCTAACAACCAAAGTTGTGGGTGTCGCCGCCCGCGCCCTAGGCTCGACCCCGTCGCGGAGTACCCGCGTCGACTGCCGGAGGCCAACATGAGCGACGACACCCCAACCGAGCGTTTCAATACCAACGACGACGACGCGCCCACCAAAAAGTTCCCGGTGCAGCCCGAAGCGCAGCAGCCGGCTGACGGGTCGCGGATGCCGCCTGCCGCAGCGCCGCGCTCCGCGTTCGATGACGCGCCCACCGAGTTCATCGGTGCGGCCATTCCACCCCGCGCCGCGCAGTCGTCACGCCCCGGATCCAACGTTCCCCCCACCACGCCCGGGTCACCAGCCCCCGGCACCCCGGGCGACGCCGAGGCCGCGAAAAAGCGCAGGCGCACCATCACCATCTGGTTGATCGTTGCCGGCGTTGTGCTTGTGGCCGTCATAGCCGTTCTCGCCTCCGTCCTGCTGACGCGTGGCTCCACTCCGATCGCCGCCCCAACGTCATCGTCGAGCCCCTCGGCGAGCGCGCCCGCCGCGCCCTCGCAAGAGCCGGAACCCTCCGAGACGGCGACCACGGAGCCCGCCCCGCCCGAGCCAACACCGACCAGTCCCCCACCCGTCCAGGGAGCCGCATTCACCTCGTTCACGCCGGCGGACAACAGCCCGGTGGTGTGCCCGGACGAATTCTCGACGGCACCGCTCACGTTCAGCTGGTCGTCGACCGGAGCGGCGCTCGCGTGGATCGGTGTCGACACCGACAACGCCAAGGCAAACCCGCACGCCGAAGTCGACACCACGGCCACCTACCGTGACCTGGGCTTCGACTGCAGCAAGGAAACCCAGCTGTTCACCGTCACCCTCGATGACGGCACGGGCCGGCTCACGAGCCAGTCGGTAACACTGGTCCGCCAGCTGCGCTGACCGCCGTGCGCCGCGCCCGGCCTCCTCAACGCGTGTTCAGTAGACTGGGCACCAGATCCCCCACACTCAGGCACCCTCTCTGACACGGTGCCGCATATATCGCAGGAGAAACATGTCCACGCCGAACGACGCCCCCATCATTGCCAGCCCCATCCCTGATAAGCCAGCGCTGGAGGGCCTCGAGGCGAAGTGGGGCCCCGTCTGGGAGTCCGCGGGCACGTACTCCTTCGATCGCGAGAACGCCTCGCGCGAAAACATCTTCTCGATCGACACTCCGCCTCCCACGGCGTCCGGCAGCCTGCACATCGGCCACGTGTTCAGCTACACCCACATGGACCTCATCGCCCGCTACCAGCGGATGACCGGAAAGACGATCTTCTATCCGATGGGATGGGACGACAACGGCCTGCCCACCGAGCGACGGGTGCAGAACTACTACGGCGTCCGCTGCGACCCGTCCCTGCCCTACGTGCACGACTTCGTGCCGCCACTGGAGGGTGGCGACAACGCCTCATCGAAAGCCGCTGACCAGCAGCCGGTCTCCCGCCGCAATTTCATCGAGCTGTGTGAGCGCCTCACGGCCGAAGACGAAAAGCAGTTCGAGGACCTCTGGCGCAAACTCGGGCTCAGCGTCGACTGGAAGCAGACCTACCGCACCATCGGCGACGAGGCACAAACGGCCGCCCAGCGCGCGTTCCTCCGCAACCTCGCCCGCGGCGAGGCCTACCAGGCCGACGCTCCCACGCTGTGGGATATCACCTTCCGCACCGCGGTTGCCCAGGCAGAACTGGAAGACAAGGAAATGCCCGCGGCCTACCACCGCCTGGCGTTCCACAAGAGCGATGGCGAAGACATCTTCATCGAGACCACCCGTCCAGAGCTGCTCGCCGCCTGTGTCGCCCTGGTGGCACACCCCGACGACGAGCGTTACCAGCACCTCTTCGGCACCAACGTCACCACGCCGTTGTTCGGCGTGGAGGTGCCCGTCGTCGCGCACCACCTCGCCCAGAAGGACAAGGGGTCAGGCATCGCCATGATCTGTACGTTCGGCGATGTCACGGACGTCATCTGGTGGCGCGAGCTGAACCTGCCCAACCGCACGATCATGGGTGCTGACGGCAGAATCATTGCCGAGGCCCCGGCGGCCATTGTCACGGAGCCCGCTCTGGCCGCGTATGCCGAGCTTGCGGGCAAAACCGTCTTCAGCGCGAAAGCGAAGATCGTTGAGCTGCTGAAAGCGACCGGCGAAATGGTGGGCGATGCGAAGCCGATTACGCACTCGGTCAAATTCTTCGAGAAGGGCGACAAGCCCCTTGAAATCATCTCCACGCGCCAGTGGTACATCACCAATGGGTCGCGTGATGCCGCCCTCCGCGACAAGCTCGTTGACGACGGCCGACAGATCAACTTCACGCCGGACCACATGCGCGTCCGCTACGAAAACTGGGTGGGTGGGCTCACCGGCGACTGGCTGATCTCACGCCAGCGCTTCTTCGGGGTCCCCATCCCGGTTTGGTACCACCTGGACGAAGAGGGCAACAAAACCTCTCCCATCGTCCCGGAGGAGTCAGCGTTGCCCGTTGACCCGGCGTCACAGGCCGCTCCCGGTTTTGACGAGTCCCAGCGCGGTATCCCCGGCGGATTCGCCGGCGAGGTCGACATCATGGACACCTGGGCCACCTCATCGCTGACCCCGCAGATCGCCGGCGGTTGGGAACTCGACCCCGAGCTGTTCGATCTGGTGTTCCCCTACTCGCTGCGCAGTCAGGGACAAGACATCATCCGCACCTGGCTGTTCTCGACGGTGCTGCGCTCCGAGCTCGAGCACGGACAGGTGCCGTGGAAGAACGCGGGCATCTCCGGCTTCATCGTCGACCCAGACCGCAAGAAGATGTCGAAGTCGAAGGGCAACGTCGTGACGCCGGCGGGCATGCTCGACGACCACGGATCGGACGCCGTGCGCTACTGGGCCGCTTCCAGCCGCCTGGGTACCGACGCTGCGTTCGACCCGCAGAACCCCAAGCAGATCAAAATTGGTCGCCGCCTCGCGATTAAGGTCCTCAACGCTGCCAAGTTTGTCTACTCCTTCCCCGAAGCGACGGTGGAATCGGAGCACACCAACCCGCTCGATGCCGACCTGCTGGCCGAACTCGACCGCGTTGTGGCGATCGCCACCAGGGCGTTCGACGAGTTCGACCACGCCAAGGCCCTCGAGACCACAGAGCACTTCTTCTGGGTGTTCTGCGATGACTACCTCGAGCTGGTGAAGGAGCGCGCCTACAACGCCGGAACCGTCGAGGGACAGGCCTCGGCCGTCCGTACCCTGCGCGCCGCGGTCGACGTCCTGTTGCGCCTGTTTGCGCCGTTCATCCCGTTCGCCACCGAGGAGGTGTGGAGCTGGACACACGAAGGTTCCGTACACACCGCGGCGTGGCCGACCACCACCGGCGCGGAGGCGCCTTCCGGCCTGCTTCCGCTGGTCAGCGAGGCTCTCATCAGCATTCGCCGCGCCAAGACCGACGCGAAGGCCTCGCAGAAGACGGAGGTGGTCTCCGCGACCATCAGCGGTCCCGCCGCCCTCGCCGTGGCCCTTGACGACCTCAGCGCTGTCGGTCGCATCGCCACCGTGGAGTTCGTCGAGGCGGCAGAAGTCAGTGTCACCAACATCGTCCTCGCCGAGCAGCCGGCGGCGGTGGACCCCGCATGACGGTGACGGTGCGCTCGCTCGAACCCCGTGACCGAGCTGCCTGGCAGGAGCTCTACGCCGGGTACGGCGACTTCTACGAGACCCCGCTCAGCGACGAAAAAGCCGAGCTGGTGTTCGGCTGGCTGCTTGAGCCGGCACAGGAGTCGTTCTGCCTCGTCGCCGTCAACGAGAGCGACCGGCCCATAGCGCTCGCGCACTACCGCGAGTTCTCGCGCCCACTGGCGGGTGGGCGCGGCCTGTACCTGGACGATCTGTTCACGTCTGCCGAAGCGCGGGGCTCCGGCGCGGCATCCGCCCTCATCACGGCGCTGAAAGACATCGCGACCGATCGCGGGATCGAAAAAATCCGCTGGATCACCGCGTCGGACAATGTGACCGCGCAGCACCTGTACGACCAGCTGGCCACACGCACCGGCTGGGTGACATACGACCTGGAGGTCAACTGATGCAGCTGGGAACCCGTTGGGCGGTCGGCGCAACGCCGCCCGAGCGACTGTCCGACAACGAGCATGTTCTGGCCGCTATCCGCGCCGAGGAAACGGAACTGGCGGCGCTGACCGGGACCGACACGTCTCAGTGGCGCTGGACTCTCACCTGGCTCGAGGGCCGGCCGGTTGTTGAACTCGATGACGGTACGACCATTCGCCAGGCGGCTGACGGTTCGGCAACGGTCTCGCACCACAACGCGTAGGCGCCGCTTCAACGGAGCGCGGACATGCCAACACCCCGCGATAGGCCACCGGAGGAAAATCTTGTGTGGCGCTAGGACGCCGGGTGAGCCGCCTACTGCGGGGTGTTGGAGTTATTGTGACCGGCCGACTGATGCGGCACTTATGGTCAAGCTGTGAGGTCGCTATGACCGCAACGGTTGTGGGTGCAGCGGTCGTGGCTGCCCGCGATGTGTGGCGGGACTAGCCGAGGTAGCGGGCACGGTCGGCCCAGCTCTGGGTGGCATCGAGATCGTGCTGGACGCCCGCGTGAAGCTGCTGCTGCTGGTGCGTCAGCTGTGCGCGACGAGCGCGCTCATCGGACCACCGAAGCATCGCCACGGCCAGCCGCGTTACGGCCAGATCGACGATTGACGGGCGCATCGCGCCAGTCGGAATACTCGCTGTTGTCATTGTTATCACCCACTTTCTGGTGTGGTTGCTATGAATAATTTATGGGCGGCCACTGACATTTGAACGGCCGTTTGGGTTACGGGAATCCGACCATCTGGTACCTATTTGGAGCCGGTTGTGGTGTGGCCCACTGCGGGGGGAATCTCCTTGCCGTCCAGCACGGGGAACGTGTTGTACTGCACCTGGACGGGGCGCGATCCCGGGATGCGCTGCCGCCGGTAGGCGACGGCGTAACGGTTGACGAGCTCTTCCATGTCATTGGACAGTTGCGCCAGCTGCTCCACGGTGAGGTGCAGGTTGGCCATGCTCTGGGTGCTCGCGTCGAGCCACTCCGGGGCGAGCTGGTCCATTGCGTTGCGCTCGAAATCTTCGAGACGTTCGTTCTGGCTCCGCCTCCACTCCCGTGAAACGGTCTCGCTCGCGGTTCGCGCCGCGGGCGACTCGCGTGATGTGCTGGGCACGATCGAGATGCCACCGGGCACACGCTCCCACCACCGCTCGCGCCCGCTGCCTCGCTCGAGATCTTCGCGAACAAATCCGTGCTTTTCGAGCTGGCGAAGGTGGTAGCTGGTAGCACCACTGGACTCCCCGAGGCGCTCAGCAAGTCCCGTCGCCGTGAACGACCCGTAGATCGAGAGGGCGTCAATGATCTGGATCCGAAGAGGATGTGCCAGCGCCTTGAGCCCTTCGAGATCAACAACACGCCCTGGCAGACGCGAAGACGGATCAGCATCCTCGGGTGTTGCCGATTCGGGTGATGTGTTCTCGCTCATATCTACACAGTACGCTTGCAAAGGTTTCTTTGCAACATTTCCTTTGCATTCATTTCTTTGCATTCGTTTCTTTGCAGCACTTTCTTTGCATTCGTGTGGAGCGCCTCCCGCCACGCCTAGTGTGGTTACATGACAAACCCGTTCTTCGAACCAAGCGACCTGCCATTTGGCCTCCCCCCGTTCGCAAAGATCACGGACGACGATTACCGTCCCGCGTTCGACAGGGGCTTCGAGGAGCATCTCGCGGAGATCAACGCGATCGTCTCGAACGCGGAGGCTCCCACCGTCGAGAACACCCTCATCCCCCTCGAGCGCGGCGGTCAGGTCCTCGAGCGGGTGGCGATTGTGTTCTTCAACAAGTCATCCGCCGACAGCAGCGACTTCACCAACGCGCTTGAGGAAGAAATTGCCCCCGAGCTCGCGGCGCACTCCGACGCGATCCGTCTGAACTCCGACCTTTACGCGCGCATCAAGGCGATCTACGACCAGCGCGATGCGCTGGGGCTTGACGCAGAGACGACCTACCTGGTGGAGCGTTACTACATCGAGTTCACGCAAGCGGGCGCCGGCCTGGACGACGACGCCAAGGCGAAGCTGCGCGACTACAACCAGAAGCTCTCCACGCTCACCACCCGCTTTGAGAAGAACCTACTCGCTGACACCAACGAACTTGCCGTCGTCATCGACGACGTTGCAGAGCTCGATGGCCTCGGCGCCGGCGAGATTTCCGCAGCGGCAGAGGCTGCGAAGGACCGCGGCCTCGACGGCAAGTACCTGATCACTCTGGTGTTGCCGACCGGGCACCCGTTCCTGTCCGCGCTGACCAATCGCGGCGTGCGGGAGCGCGTTATGGCCGCGTCCCGCTCGCGCGGCATTCACGGCGCGGACAACGACAACCGCGGGAACGTGCTCGAAATCACCCGGCTGCGTGCCGAGCGCGCCGCGCTGCTTGGCTACCCGTCGCACGCGGCGCTGGTCACCGCCGACCAGACCGCGAAGACCCCCGAGGCTGTCGACACGATGCTGCGCGGGGTTGCCCCGGCGGCAGCTCGCAACGCCCGTCAGGAGCAGGCTGACCTGCAGGAGCAGGTCGGAGACGAGTTCGAAATTGCCGCGTGGGACTGGGCGTTTTACACCGAGAAAGTCCGCAAGGCCAGGTACGACGTCGACACGTCAGAGATGCGCCCGTACTTCGAGTCGGAGCGCGTGCTGCAGGACGGTGTCTTCTATGCCGCCACGCGCCTGTACGGCGTGACATTCGCCGAGCGCACCGACCTTGTTGGCTACCACCCCGACGTGCGTGTCTTCGAGGTGAGCAACGAGGACGGTTCTCCCGTTGGCCTCTACCTGTTCGACCTGTACACCCGCGACTCCAAGCGAGGGGGTGCGTGGATGAATTCCCTCATCAGCCAGTCGTCCCTGCTGGAAGACCCGGTCATCGTCACTAATAACCTCAACGTACCCAAACCCGCTGCCGGCTCTCCCACGCTGCTCAGCTACGACGAGGTCAACACGCTGTTCCACGAGTTCGGGCATGCCCTGCACGGGCTGTTCGCGCGCGTGACCTATCCGAAGTTCGCGGGAACCAACGTGTACCGCGACTTCGTCGAGTTCCCCAGCCAGGTCAACGAGATGTGGATGCTGTGGCCCGAGATCCTTGAGAACTACGCCGTCCACTACGAGACGGGCGAGAAGATGCCGCAGGCCTTCGTCGACAAGCTGAACGCCTCGTCGAGCTTCAACGAGGGCTTTGCCACCAGCGAGTATCTCACCGCTGCCCTGCTCGATCAGGCCTGGCACCGCCTGGCCGCCGGTGATGTTGTGGCGGATGTCGCGGAGTTCGAGGCGGCGGCGATTGCCAGCTTCGGCCTCGATAACCCCGCGGTACCCACCCGCTACTCCAGCACGTACTTTGCGCACACCTTCTCGGGTGGCTACGACGCCGGGTACTACAGCTACATCTGGAGCGAGGTGCTCGATGCGGACACCGTCGAATGGTTCAAGGAGAACGGCGGCCTGACCCGCCAGAACGGCGACCGGTTCCGCACCCACCTGCTGGGTGTTGGTGGATCCAAGGACGCCCTGGAGGCATTCCGCGATTTCCGCGGTCGCGACGCGCGCGTTGAGCCGCTCCTGGAGCGCCGCGGACTTCTCTAACCCGGCACAGACACGAACGCCGCAGGTCACCCTGGTGACCTGCGGCGTTCGTTCGTTTATTCGGTATCAGGCAGATACCAGGTCGCGCAGGGTGCGCAGCTTGGTTTCCAGGGTTGGGCCCTGCGGCACAACAATGACCTCGTCCGCGCCGGTGGACTCCACGAGCGCCGCGATCCGGGTTGTCACCTGATCCAGGTCACCGATTGCCTGCTGAGCATTGCGTTCGGCGACAAAGTACTTCTCGGCGGGCGTCCAGTCATGCGCTCGCGCCTCCTCGAGCGTGGGAATACGCGTGGGTCGCCCGGATCGCAGGCGTGTCGAGAACAGGCCGTACGGAAGCGCCAGGTCATCCGCGTCCTCCGCCGAGTCGGCGACGATGGTGCCGACGGCTACCATCGCCTTCGGCTCCTGCAGCACAACCGACGGGGTGAAGTGGTTGCGGTAAATCTCGAACGCGACGGGAGTGTTGTCTCCACCGGCGAAGTGGTGTGCGAACGCGAACGGCAGGCCCATCATTCCGGCCAGCTGAGCGCTGAACCCGCTCGACCCGAGCAACCACATCAGCGGCGCGTCGCCGGCGCCCGGGGATGCCACGATCGTCCGCCCGATGCCATTCTCCAGCGGCGGGATGATGCCGAACCAGGCCATCAGCTCAACCACCTGCTGCGGGAAGTCATCAACGGTCTCGGCGCCGACGTTGCGACGCAGGACGGAAGCGGTCAGCTGGTCGGTGCCGGGCGCTCGACCGAGACCGAGGTCGATGCGGTCGCCGTGCAGGGCAACGAGGGTGCCAAACTGCTCCGCGATGACCAACGAGGAGTGGTTCGGCAGCATCACTCCGCCCGAGCCCACCCGAATGCGCGAGGTCGCGGCGGCGATGGCCCCGATGAGCACAGCGGGCGCGGAGCTCGCGACCGCGGGCATACCGTGGTGCTCGGCGACCCAGAACCGCTCATAGCCCAGCTCGTCGGCGAGCTGGGCGGTTTCAATAGTTTGCTTCAGCGCCTCCGCGTGCGACATCCCCTCGTACACAGAGGCGAGGTCGAGAACGGACAGCGGAATACCAGTCAGAGAAGTCATCCCTCTCTACAACGACGGCGCGGGGCAGGACATTCCACGGCGCGGCGGTCGCCCGCGGGAGACGGGCCTGGTCAGAACAGGCCGTTGTGCGCCGCCCAGGCCGCGGCCGCTGCGCGCGAGCTGACGCCGAGTTTGAGTCGGGCGTTTGCCACGTGGCGGTGCACGGTGTGGGCGCTGAGGATCAGCTCCCCGGCGATCTGGGTATCCGTCATCCCCCGCGCCACCAATCGCAGCACGTCGGCCTCGCGCACGCTCAGGTGCGCGGCGCCGGGTTCCGCCTGCGAACGCCGGTGCAGACGCACCCCGAGGAATCCCAGCGCGGCACGCACCACCTCGTCGCTTTCGCCCCGCCACGGGAGGTGCTCCGTGCCGTCCAGCGGCACAAAGCTCGCACCCTCGATGGAGGCCGCGACCCGCTGGCCGAGCGCGATGGCGACGACCCGATCCTGACGTCGATGAATCACGAGCGTCGGCGCGTGAACGCGCCCGAGGTCCGAGGTGGCATCCCACCCGGCGACCGCGTCGAGCTCAGCAAGCGCCCTGGCCTTGGTGTGCGCACGACGCTGGCGTCTCGCGTATTCCGCCCGCTCCGAGGGGGTGGCTTCGGCGAGCATCACCTCGGCAATCACGCGCGACGCCACCTCCCAGTGCGCGCCCACCAGCACCCGGGCGGCGTCGAGGTTGGCGGGAGGGGTCAGTTCCGCGCCGGAAGAAAAGCTTCCGTACAGAACGAGGCGGTCAACGAATTCCGGATGCCGCGCCGCCACCGCTGCGGCGACCATGGCGCCGCTGCCGATACCGACGATGGTCGCGGGCCCGGCGCGCAGCCGGGTGACGAGCCGGGCGATCAGGGCTGCTTCATCCCCCAGCTGCGGGCGAACGGCGCTTGCTCGGTCGTAACGCACCACCGCATGGCTCTCGGCGAACGGCGCGACGAAGCTGCGAAAGAGCTCGTCCTGCCAGTCGAGCGCGAGATTGTGCGCCCACCACCCGCACATCACGAGCGGCGGACCCGAGCCCACCACGGAGTAGGCGACCTCTCGGCCGTCCAGGTAGCTGATGAGCGGATGGTCCGGCAACACCCCACCAGTGTAGGAACAAGCTCCCGCACGGGGGAAGGGGTCAGTCGAGTCGGTAGAACCGCCAGAACTCGTGCTCCACCGGCAGTTCGACGGTGCGGGTGAAGCCCGCTTCGTCGGCCCACAGCCGAACGGTCGGTGCGCGAAGCACGGTGCCGTTCGCCGTATCGTCCGACTCCGCGAGGGTGGCGGGAAGGCAGTGCAACACACTCACGGCGTACTGGAATCGCTCGATCTCGCCGGCCGGGGCAACAAATTCGTCCGCCACCCTCTCGTCGGCAACAAGCACCGCCCCGCCCGGGGCCAGCACCGACCGGAAGCGCTGCAACGCGCGAACCGGCGATCCCATATCGTGAAGTGCCTCAAACACCGTAACGAGTACGCAGTCTCCCGCAAACAAGGGTTCGACCGAGTCCGCGTCCGCGGTGTTCCCCCGCACAAACACCACCCGGTCTGCGACTCCGGCTTCCTCGGCATTGCGCCGTGCCTCTTCGATCGACGTGGCGTCGAGGTCGATGCCAATCACGCGCACGTTCGGAAAAGCGTGCGCGATCGCCACGGTCGACCAGCCCGTGCCGCAGCCCGCGTCGAGCACCATGCCACCCCGATTGAGCGATGCAGCGATGTCCGGCATGGTCGAGATCCAGGAGCCAAGATCGCGGGCGAAGCCCGGACGGTTGAGGGTGGCAATTCCCTCGCGCAGCTCCGCCCCAAAGCGCTCGAACGGAATGCCTCGGCCGGCCCGGTACGCCTCTTCGACCTCGGGCAGGGTGAGCGCGATCCCCGCGAGGAGCTGAGCCGCCCCCATCATGTGAAGCGGGTGCTCCTCGTCGAGCAGAACCTCGGCGTGCGCTTCCGGCAGCCGATAGCCGCGGTTGTCCGCAACGTCCGACGCCTCCACCACGTCGAGAATGCCTGCGGCAGCCTGTTGCTCGAGCCATTCGCGGGCGTACCGCGGCGCGATGCCCGCCCGGCGCGCCAGCTGCGGGGCGGTGGTCTCGGCGGCATCCGCCAGCGCCGTATACAGGCCGAGGCGGCGACCCAGCTCAATCGTCAGCAATTCGGACGCTGCCGTGACCGATTCGAGGATGCGCGATGCCAGTTCTTCGCCGCGTGGGGTGATCTCTGGGTACCGCGCGGACGGTATCACCGTGCTACTCATGGCGCCTCCTTGCGCTCTCCAGTAAACCGCCTCCGGCATGCCTGACGCATCGCCCGAATGGGCCAGCTCTCCGGGCCGACTAGTTGGTGAGGGGCGTTACCCTCCGCTTCCAGCCCAGCCAGAGCATCACCAGCCCGCCGACCAGGAGCCCCCAGAAGGCAGGGCCGATTCCGGCTACGACGATGCCGGAGGCAACCACCAGGAACGTGATGATCGCGGGGATTCGCTGCGCCGGGTCCTCAAGGGCACCGGTGATGGAGCTGAGCAGCGCTCCCAGTACGGCCAGCCCGGCTACAGCGGTGATCAGGATGGGCGGCGACACGGATACCAGTGCCGTCGCCAGTCCCGCTCCCAGTCCCAGAAGGAGATAAAACACCCCGGCGCTAAATGACGCGATCCAGCGCTTCCGGGGATCGGCGTGCGCCTCCGGACTCGCCATGATAGCGGCGGTGATGGCCGCCAGGTTGATAACGTGCCCGCCAAACAGGGCGCCGACTCCGGATGCGACACCGGAGCCGACGAGCGCGGAGCGTGGCGCGATGGAGTAGCCAAACGTGGACATCACCACCATGCCCGGTACGTTCTGTCCCGCCATGGTCACCACAAACAGTGGCAGTCCGACGCTGAGGATAACGAACGGGTCGAACTGCGGTGTGACGAACTCCAGCCGCGGAGCCAGCGAGACGTCGTTCGCCCAGCCGGACGGCGCGACCACCAGGATCGTGGCGACAGCGACGACCATCGCAGCGGGCACCGCCCACCGCGGGGCGAGCCGGAACAGGATCAGCCAGGTGACAACGATCGGCAGCGCCAGCACGGGCAGCTCCACCGCGGCGGTGATGGGCGCGAAGCAGATGGGAAGCAGAATTCCGGCCAGCATGGCGCTGGCCAACGGTTTGGGAATGCGCGTGATGGCCCGCCCCAGGGCCGGCCAGAGTCCGCACAGCACGATGAGGACGGCGCACACCAGGAAAGCACCCACGGCAGCGGCGAAATTGTGGGTCGTGGCACCAGCGGTGATCAGGAGCGCAGCTCCGGGAGTGGACCAGGCAAACGAGATCGGAATGCGCAGCCACCAGGTGAGCACAATGCTCAGGATTCCGACCACGAGGCACAGGGCGAGCAGCCCTGAGGTGGCCTGCGCCCCCGTTGCCCCTACGGCCCGGAGTCCCGCGATGACGAGCGCAAACGAGGTGGCAAAACCGGTGATTGCCGCGACGATCCCGGCGGAGATGGGTTGAAGAATGAGATTCCGCCCGCGTGGCTAGGAGTGGACCGGGGTGCGGTTACGCCGACTTGTCGGTGCGGATGGCCTTGCGCAGCACCATGGTGGGCGCTGCGTTGTCCAGGACCGCTTCCTTGGTGACGATGACCCGTGCGACGTCGGTGCTGGAGGGCACCTCGAACATGATCGGCCCGAGCACCTCTTCCATGATCGCGCGCAGCCCGCGGGCTCCCGTCTTGCGGAGCACCGCAAGGTCGGCGATTGCCTCAAGCGCGTCCCCATCGAAGTCGAGTTCAACGTCGTCGAGTTCGAACATCCGCTGGTACTGGCGCACCAGGGCGTTCTTGGGGACCGTGAGGATCTCCATAAGCGCAGCCTGGTCGAGCGGCGTGACCGTGGTGACGACAGGAAGGCGCCCGATGAATTCGGGGATCAGTCCGAACTTGTGGAGGTCCTCGGGGAGAACCTCGCCGAACAGGTTGACCTCGTCGCCCTTGCTGTGCAGCGGGGCGCCGAAACCGATCCCCTTTTTGCCCGCGCGCTGCGAGATGATCTCTTCGAGCCCGGCAAAAGCGCCAGCGACGATGAACAGCACGTTGGTGGTGTCCACCTGGATGAATTCCTGGTGCGGGTGTTTGCGACCGCCCTGCGGCGGAACGGAGGCGACCGTCCCCTCGAGGATCTTGAGCAGCGCCTGCTGCACGCCCTCGCCCGAGACGTCGCGCGTGATCGACGGGTTCTCGGCCTTGCGGGCGATCTTGTCGATCTCGTCGATGTAGATGATGCCGGTTTCGGCGCGCTTGACGTCGTAGTCCGCGGCCTGGATTAGCTTGAGGAGGATGTTCTCGACGTCCTCGCCGACGTAGCCGGCCTCCGTCAGTGCCGTGGCGTCTGCCACCGCGAACGGAACATTCAGACGTTTGGCCAGGGTCTGCGCGAGGTACGTTTTGCCGCACCCGGTCGGACCGATGAGCAGGATGTTTGACTTCGCGATCTCGACGTCGTCGATGATTGCGTCGGCGGAGCTGAGGGTGTTGCGGGCACGGATCCGCTTGTAGTGGTTGTAGACGGCGACGGACAGCGCGCGCTTGGCGGCGTCCTGGCCGATGACGTATTCCTCGAGGAAGGCGTAGATCTCGCGGGGCTTGGGAAGATCGAACTCACTCGTCGTCTCTTCGCCGGCCTCTGCCAGTCGCTCCTCGATGATCTCGTTGCAGAGCTCGACGCACTCGTCGCAAATGTAGACGCCTGGACCAGCAATCAGCTGCTGTACCTGCTTCTGGCTCTTTCCGCAGAAGGAACACTTGAGCAGATCGGCGCTTTCCCCGATTCGTGCCACGATTGCTCTCCACTCTTTCCACCGGATGTGTCTACCGAGCCTAACCCGTGGCACCGACGGCGGTGGTCATCACGCACAAAAGGACCTACGGCGAGCCGCTATTGGCGTACCCGCCAGGGCACGGGCAAACCGCGCGGTCGGTGCCTCCGAACCATCGGTGTTATGCGACGATACTTACTGGAAAGGTCGAGCTGTGATGACAACGAGATGGGCGCGCGTACTCCGCGGCACCCTCGCTGCCGCTTTCGCGACCTTCGTTGCAGCGTTCTCCCACACCGTCGCCGGGGGTGAGGCGCCCGCAGCAGGTGCGCTTGCACTGTCTTTTGCGCTGTCCCTCCTCGCCTGCACGGCCCTGGCCGGACGGTCCCTGTCACTCTGGCGCACCGCACTGTCGGTGGCATTCAGCCAGGTTCTCTTCCACACGATGTTTTCGTCACTCGGGTCACCCGTGACCATGCGGATGGACATGTCGGCAGGGGCTGGCCACACCGAGCACCTCGTCACCACCGCGACCGGCCACTCCGCGGCATCCCATT
>Ga0247814_10000619_pt1 | contig 26823 bp, 32 predicted proteins | sample UWRJL179409R1_FD_179947 | JGI IMG/M metagenome (GOLD analysis project Ga0247814, IMG submission 179947) | Plant litter microbial communities from Arlington Agricultural Research Station in Wisconsin, United States - UWRJ-L179-409R-1 | ecosystem: Environmental > Terrestrial > Plant litter >... | reverse complement strand
ACCGCCCTCCGACGTGCGCCGCCCGGTGCGCGAGTTGCGCGGCTTCACCAAGGTGTGGCTCGAGCCGGGTGCATCGACGCGAGTGGAGCTGGCGCTGAGCAGTCGTGCGTTCTCGTACTGGGATGTCGAGTCATCCAACTGGGTTGTCTCGGCGGGCGAGTACGCCGTGCAGATCGCACGCTCGGCGCACGAGATCGTGCTTCAGCAGAACGTTGCGCTCAGCGATAGCCGCCCCGCAGAGAAGCTCACGCTCGAGTCGTCGGTGACGGCCTGGCTCGACCACCCGGTGACGGGGCCGCTGTTTCGCAAGGCGGCGGGCGGCGACGTTGTCGAGGGCGGCGCCAACGTTCTCGACATGGTCGGGTCGATGTCGATGCGACGGCTCATGCGGTTTCCCGATATGCCTGTCACCGAGGGGCAGCTCAAGGCGTTGCTCGTCGCGGCGAACAACCCGGTCGTGCGGGGCATCGCCCGAGTCGTGCGCCGCAAGCGCTAATCGGGCCGGTTGTCAACCGTCTACCCACTTTTCAGCCCCAGTACAGGGGCCGGGAGTACGATGAATTCTTCAACCGGCATATGAATGGAGATTTCCCATGAAAGGCAAGATCCTTCTGCTGACAGGACTCGCTGTCGGCTACGTTCTCGGCTCCCGCGCTGGGCGCGAGCGCTACGACGAGATCAAGGCCGCGGCCACCAAGCTGTGGGCCGACCCGCGCGTGCAGAAGCCGGTGAAGCAGGCAGAGGAGTTCGTCAAAGACAAGGCTCCCGAGGTCGCCGAGTTCGTCACTGACGGCGTCAAGACTGTCGTCAACAAGGTGAGCGGCAAGCCCGCGACCCCGGCCAAGAAGCCGGCTGCGAGCAGCACCACCTCGAAGACCACGACCACCAAGTAGCCATGGGCGACCAGGCAAGCGAGAAGCGCGGCCTCTTCCGCCTCATCGCGGACGTGCCTGCCCTCATCGTGCAGCTCTTTCGTGACGAGCTAGAGAACCTCAAGCTTGAGATCACGAAGAAGGTCAAGGGCGTCGCAGTGGGGGCAGCCCTGCTCGTCGTCGCGGCCACCTTCGCGTTCCTCATGCTCATCATGCTGCTCATCGCGGCGGTGTTCGCGCTGGCTCAGGTTCTTCCCGCTTGGGCCGCGGCACTGATCGTCGCCGGTGGGCTGCTGCTCATCGCCGTCATCCTCGTGCTCATCGGGCTCGCGCAGTTCAAGCGCGGCGACCCGGGCAAGGTTGTGGCAAGCGTGCAGCAAGACCTCAACACCATCAAGGGAATCGGAAAGGCAGACTGACATGTCAGACAGCACGATCGACACCACCATCCGCTCCACGCGGGCCAAGCTCGACTCCACCCTCGACGCGATTGAAGACAAGCTCAACGTGCCGAAGCAGGCCAGTGCTCTCGTCGAGCGCACGAAGGCCTCGTACGAGTCCAACCCTCTTCCATGGATCATCGGTGCCACCGCGGCAGCGATCGTCGTCGCCGGACTTGTGGCCTGGGCCATTTTCAGCCCGGATGACGAGGACTGACCGTTATCTGATCGGTTCCTTCTCGATTCGCTCGCGCCTCACCGCGCGAGGCAGGATAGGGGCATGAACCCGTCGCCCAAGCCACTTGCCGGTTGGCGCGTGCTTGTGCCGCGCGGCGGCAAGTGGGGCGACGGGGTGGCGGCGACGCTGCGCTCGTTCGGCGCGATTCCGGTGATCGCCCCGATGATCAACTTCGCCAGCACCGACAACGAGGCGGCGCTCGCCGGTGCTTTTGCCCGGCTCGAGAGCGGCTCGTTCGACTGGATCGTCATCACCAGTGCCACCACCGTCGACGTGCTGGTCAGCCAGCAGGTCACCGTGCCAGAGAAGACTCGGGTAGCCGCGGTCGGTGAGACGACGGCTGCCGCCCTCGTGCTCGCTGGCTACCGGGTCGACTACGTACCAGAGGCCGACAACTCGGCGCGCGGACTCGTCAAGGGCTGGCCGGATGCCGCTGGCTCGGGCCGCGTGCTCATTCCGCACTCCGACATCGCCGAGCCCACCATCGTGGCCGGCCTCGCCACCCTCGGCCTCGACGTGGAATACGTCGCCGCCTACCGCACCGTCGGCGTGACCGTCACGGAGCAGGTCGCCGGGGATGTCGCCAGCGGCCGCGTTCGCGCCATCCTCGTCACCTCGGGCAGCGTCGCGAGGCAGATCGCCGAACAGCTCGCGCCCCTGCCGGCCGAGACTGTGGTTGCCTGCATCGGACCGCGCACCGCGTTCGACGCCCGCGACGCCGGCCTCGCCGTGCACCTCATCGCCGAGTCACGCTCGGCTGACTCCCTCGTCGAGGCGCTCGTCGACTATGCCCGGCGCTCCTAGAAGTTAGAGAACCGACAGCACCAGCAGCGCGACGCCGATGAGCGGCGCCGCACCCTGCAGCACCGCGGCACGCGCGAGCTTCGGGTTCGAGGTGATGAGCACCGTCGCGGCGAGCACCATGCTCGAGCCGGCGAAGATCGCGACCGCGTAGCCCGCCTGCGTGAGGTCGGTGGTCAGCAGCAGCACGAGGCCGACCACGATGCCGATGGCGAGAAAACCGTTGTAGAAGCCCTGGTTGTAGGCCATGGGCTTGACGACATCCGCATCGCTCTGACTCTTGAGGCCGAAGGTCTTCCAGGTCTTGGGAGTCGACCAGGTGATCGACTCGAGAACGAAGATGTAGACGTGAATGAGCGCGGCGAGGCCGAGAAAGACGGCCCCAACGATGGTCAGCGTGTTCATTCGCTCAGTGTGCCACGTCGACGACGACGCGGCCACGGATCTCGCCGCGCACGATGCGTTCGGCGACGGTGACGGCATCCGCGAGGGGCACCGTCGTGGTCAGCGAGTCGAGCAGGTCGAGATCGAGATCGGTCGCCAGTCGCGCCCATGCTCGCTCGCGCAGGGGAGCGGGGCAGAACACCGAGTTGATGCCGGCGAGGGTGACGCCGCGCAGAATGAAGGGCATGACCGTGGTCGGCAGGTCGGCCGACTGGGCGAGTCCGCAGCTGGCGACCAGCCCGCCGTAGTTCGTCTGGGCGATGGCGTTGGCGAGGGTCGCGCCACCGACAGAGTCGATGACGGCACCCCACCGCTGGGTCTGCAGGGGTTTGCCCGGCTCAGAGAGCTCTGCACGGTCGATGACGGTAGTGGCGCCGAGTCGGCGCAGGTAGTCGTGCTCCGCGGTCTTGCCGGTCGACGCGGTGACCGAGTAGCCCAGCCTCGACAGCAGGGCGATGGACAGCGAGCCAACACCGCCACTGGCCCCCGTCACGAGAACCTCGCCCTCACACCCGTGCCCCTCGACCGCAAGCACGGCGAGCATCGCGGTGAAGCCTGCCGTGCCGATGGCCGCCGCCCGCTTCGGGCTGAGGCCGGCGGGCAGCGGCACGATCCACTCGGGCTTGACTCGAGCGCGCTCGGCGAGGCCTCCGTTGACGTTCTCGCCGATGCCCCAGCCGGTGACGATGACGTCGCTGCCGTTCTCGGCCCGGCCGACCAGGTCGATCCCCGGGATGACGTTGCCGCCACGAATGACGCCCGGCTTGCCGGTGAGCGCGAGTCCGTCTTTGAAGTTGATGCTCGACCAGTCGACGTCGACCAGGGTTCCCTCGGAGCCGAGGGCGTCATCCGCCCAGTCGGTCAGAAAATCGACGCGGGCGGTGTACCGCGGCGCATCAGCGGCGACCGCAACTCTCCACCCGCGAAAGGTCATGCTTGTAGCGGCCCTAACCGAAGAGAATCTTCGCCTCGTCGTAGCGCTCCTGCGGCACAACCTTGAGCTTGCCGAGGGCGTCTTCGAAGGGCACGTCGACGATGTCGGTGCCGCGCAGCGCGACCATGTAGCCCCACTTGCCGGCGAGGGCGAGGTCGAGGGCAGCCATGCCGAGGCGGGTGGCGAGCACCCGGTCGAAGGCCGACGGCGTTCCGCCGCGCTGGATGTGGCCGAGGGTGGTCGCGCGCGTCTCGATGCCGGTGCGCTCCTCGATGATCGGCGCCAGCAGCTCGCCGATGCCGCCGAGCCGCGGGCGGCCGAAGGCGTCGAGTCCGCGCTCGCTGTGCACGTCGGTCATGACGTCGAGAGCGAAGCCCTCGGCGACGGCGATGAGCGGCGCGCGGCCGCGGTCGTGAGCGGAGGTGACCCACTCGAGAATCTGCTCGATGCTGGTCTTCTGCTCTGGAATGAGAATGGCGTGGGCGCCGGCTGCCATGCCGGCGTGCAGGGCGATCCAGCCGACGTGGCGGCCCATGACCTCGGCGATCATGCAGCGGTCGTGGGCATCGCCGGTGGTGCGCAGGCGGTCCATGGCATCCACCGCGATGCCGACGGCGGTGTCGAAGCCGAAGGTGTAGTCGGTGGCGTCGAGGTCGTTGTCGACGGTCTTGGGCACGCCGACGATCTTGATTCCGGCATCGGTCAGGCGCTTGGCCGCAGCGAGGGTGCCCTCGCCGCCGATCGCGATGATCGCGTCGAGGTTGTTCTCGGCCATGACCTCGTTGATGCGATCAACGCCACCGTTGCCCTCGAATGGGTTGGTGCGCGAGGTGCCGAGGATGGTGCCGCCGAGCTTGTGGATGCCCTTGATGTCATGGCGGGTGATCGGCATGATGTCGTTCTCCACGACACCCTTCCATCCGTTGCGAAAGCCGACGAAGTCGTCGCACTTGCCGGTCTGGATGCCGCTGTAGACGATGCCGCGAATGACAGCGTTGAGGCCGGGGGCGTCGCCGCCGCTCGTGAGGATGCCGATCTTCATGTGTCAATAATGGTGCATGACGGTCACTAGGCGGTCGCGTGCACGTCGCAGGTGACCGTGCCGGCGTGCTCTTCGCACACGACAAACTGCGAGCGGCAGCTCGGGTCGGTGCAGTTCTCGGTGCGATTGGTGGCAGTGTCGCAGACGCGGCAGTGGCCGATGACGGCGGCGTCATCCGTGAAGTCCACAGAGAGACGCTGGTCGAAGACATAGAGCGAACCGTTCCAGAGGCCCGAGTCTCCGTAGGTTTCGCCGTAGCGCACGATGCCGCCGTCGAGTTGGTAGACCTCGGTGAAGCCGCGGTTGACCATGAGCGACGAGAGCACCTCGCAGCGAATTCCTCCGGTGCAGTAGGTGACGACCGGCTCGTTCTTGAGGTGGTCATACTTGCCGCTGTCGAGCTCTGCAACGAAATCGCGGGTTGTCGCGACGTCGGGAACGATCGCGTTCTCGAAGCGGCCGATCTCGGCCTCGATCGGGTTGCGACCATCGAAGAAGGTGACGCTTTTGCTCTCGACCAGCTCGTGCAGCTGCTCCGGGCTCAGTTTCGTGCCGCCACCGATGACGCCGTTCTCGTCGACACGCAGTTCGCCCGGTGCTCCGAACGAGACGATCTCGTCGCGCACCTTGACCGACAGCCGGGGAAAGTCGTCGCCCGTGCCCTCGCTCCACTTGAAGTCGATGTCTTTGAATGGCGGGTACTCGCGGGTTTTACGGATGTACTTCTTCACGTTCGCGAGCTCGCCGCCGACGGTGCCGTTGATGCCGTCCTTGCTGAGCAGGATACGGCCGCCGAGCCCGAGGGATTCCGCGAGGTCGCGCTGCCAGAGACGCACCGCATCCGCGTCGGCGAGCGGCGTGAACCGGTAGAACAGGAGGATCTTCGGAACGGCCACCGCACAAGCCTATGCGGCGGCGTGGTCGGTACCGCGGCCTAGGCTCGTGGCGTGCAGCAGCTGACCGCGTCGACGACCTACGCGCCCGCGCGCCGCGTCGACCTCGCGCAGACGCTCTCACCCCTGCGTCGCGGCGCCGGCGATCCGACCTTCCGGGCGGATGCGACCGGAATCTGGCGAACCCAGCACACCCCCCACGGCCCGGTCACCCTCCACCTCGCGCCCGAGGCAGGCGCCGTGCGGGCCACCGCGTGGGGGCCAGGAGCGCAGTGGGCGATCGCGGGCGTGCCAGAGCTGCTCGGCGCCGGCGACCACTGGGATGACCTCGATGTCACCGCGAGCCCCCTACTCGCTGACTCCCTTCGCCGCAATCCCGGACTGCGCCTGCCGCGCACCGCCCTGGTCTTCGAGGCGCTGCTCGCCGCCGTGCTCGAGCAGAAGGTGACCTCGATCGAGGCGCGACGGGCGTGGCGCTACCTGCTCACTCGCTATGGCGACGAGCCGCCCGGGCCTGCCCCCGCGGGGATGCGCGTGTTCCCCTCGTCCGACGTGTGGCGCCGAGTTCCGTCGTGGGAGTGGCACAAGGCCGGGGTTGGACCGCAGCGGGCGGATACGGTGATGCGGGTCGCATCCGTTGCGTCGTCCCTCGAGCGCACGCTCGACCTTGGTCGGGGCGGACCGGAGGTGGAGCGCAGGCTGCGGTCGATCGTCGGGGTCGGCGTATGGACGGCGGCTGAGACCATGCAGCGCGCGCACGGCGATGCCGACAGCCCGAGTGTCGGCGACTACCACCTGCCCGCCCTTGTCGGCTGGGCTCTGATCGGCAAGCCTGTCGACGACGACGGGATGCTCGAACTGCTCGAACCGTGGCGCGGTCACCGTCAGCGGGTCATGCGCCTCATTACCGCGAGCGGTTTTGCGAAGCCGAAGTTCGGGCCCCGGATGACGATCCAAGACCACCGGGCGAACTAGCCCTTTTGAGCGACCAGCTCAACCTCGACCAGCATGGCCGGGTCGAGAAACGGCAGCACGTGCAGCAGCGACAGCGCGGGGCGAATCTCGCCGAAGACTTCGCCGTGGGCGCGGCCCGCGTCTTCCCACTTGCTGATATCGGTGATGTAGAGCTTGGACTGCACGACGTGCTCGTAGCCGAAGCCCGCCTCGGCGAGCACCGCCCCGAGCTTCTCGAGGGCGAAGCGCGTCTGCTCGTAGAGGTCGCCGGTCACCGAGCCGTCGGCCGCGGCGGCACTCGTCGCTGAGATGTAGAGGGTGTCTCCAACCTGTACGGCACGCGAGTACCCCAGCTTGTTCTCCCACGCAGAACCGGACGAGTAAAGAGTGCTCATGGCATTAACCTAACGGCGTGAATCTGATCTTTCGAACCGTGCTGCAGTGGTTCCGTTCCCGTCGCGCTTCCAAGCTGCACGTGCACGATGTTGGCCGGACCGACTTTCACGTGCTGCCGACCGACCTCGACGTGCTCGGCCACATGAACAACGGCGTGTACTTCTCGATCATGGATCTCGGCCGCATGGACCTCATGATCCGCGCCGGGTCGTGGGCGAAGTTGAAGCAGCACGGTTTCTACCCGGTGGCGAGCAACGAGACGATCACCTTTCGCAAGTCTTTGCAGCCGTGGCAGCGCTTCACCCTCGAGACCCGCATCGTCGGCTACGACGAGAAGGCGGTGTTCGTCGAGCAGCGCTTCGTCGTCAAGGGAGAGATCTTCGCCAAGGCCTTCATGCGCGGCCGCTTTCTCAAGAAGTCGGGTGGCACGGTCTCGGTACAAGAGCTGTCGGATGCCCTCGGCGTCGACACCACGACCGTGACCCTTCCCGCGTGGCTGGCCCGCTGGAGCGACGACGTCGTTCTGCCGCCGACCCGGTCGGAGGCCCCGAGCGAGTGGTGATCCCTAGGATGGGGCCATGGAAATCGCCCTCTGGATCGCATCCGCCCTGCTCACCGCCTCCGCACTCGGCGCGGGCATCTTCAAGCTCGTCACCCCGCGCCCGTCGCTGATCACCAAGCAGCCGTGGGCGAACGATTTCACGGTCGGGCAGATTCGTTTGATCGGCGTTGCGGAGGTGCTCGGCGGACTCGGCGTGATCCTGCCGCTGGTGACGAACATCATGCCGGTCATGGCCTCGATCGCGGCCTTCGCGCTCGCCGGTCTGCAGGTCGGCGCCCTGGTCACGCACGTGCGCCGCAAGGAGCTGCTGGTGCCGAACCTGGTCATCATCGCCATCGCCCTGTTCGTGGGAATCGGCTGGTTGGTCGTCGGCCGGTAAGCCCGCCGCTGCCCGCCAGCAGCACCTCTGCGTTTTTCAGATCCCACTTGCGCGTCAATTGACGCGGAAGTGAGATGAGAAGCGGTTCGCTACAGCACCGCACCCTTGCCTGAGTTCGGCGTCAATTGACGCGCAAGTGGGATGTGGTTTTTGAGCACCCGCTCTCGACAGCCGCGAGCCGCGGGAGCACCATCGGAGCATGACGAAATACCTGATCTCTTTTCCTGCCGAGGCGATGGTGCTCTCTGATGAGGACCTCGAGCGCGCCAGTGTCGGCTCGCGTGCCGTGATCGAAGAAGCCAAGGCCGCGGGCGTCTACGTCTTCGGCGGCGGCATTAACGAGACCGCCCCACCCGTGCTGGTTTCGGCCGAGGGGGTGGTGAGCCCAGAGATCCACCCGGGATCACGCATCACTGGTGGCTTCACCGTGCTCGAGGTGGCAACGCGTGAGGAGGCCGAGGAGTGGGCGAGAAGGCTAGCCGCCGGCTGCCTGGTCGCGCAGGAGCTGCGCGAGTTCTGGTACGACCCCGCGAGCTAGCTCGACAGCACAGCCATGGCGGCGTTGTGGCCGCCGAGGCCGCTGACGGCTCCACCACGCTGAGACCCCGAACCGCAGAGCAGGATGCGGGGGTGCGCAGTGGCGACTCCCCACTGTTCTGCCGGTGTCGACATCCGATCGTCGTCTTCGGCGAAGGGCCAGCTGAGTGGGCCGTGAAAAATGTTGCCGCCGGGCATGCCCAGCGCGGCCTCGATGTCGGCAGTCGTCTTCGTCTCGATGGTGGGAGCGCCGTTCGCGTCGGTGAGCAACAGCGACTCGACCGGCTCCGCGAGCGCCGAGTTGAGCGACGCGAGCACGGCGGCCTCGAGCTCGGCGGCGGTGGCCGTCAGCCGCGAGGGTGCGTGCAGCCCGAAGACAGTGAGCGTCTGCGCGCCGGCTTCTTGCAGCTCCATCGAGAGGATGCTCGGGTCGGCCAGCGAGTGGCAGTAGATCTCCGCGGGTAGCGGGCTCGGCACCGTGCCAGAGTCAGCGGCGGCGAAGGCCGCGTCGAGTTGGCTCCACGTCTCGTTGATGTGGAAGGTTCCGCCGAACGCGGCGACTGGATCCACCGACGCGTCCTTGAGGCGCGGCAGGCGCGACAGCAGCAGGTTGACCTTCACCTGCGCGCCTTCGGGCTTCGTTGACGGCTGCTCGCCGAGCAGTTGCGAAAGCACATACGGCGCCACGTTGGCGAGCACGAAGTCTGCGTGAACGGTGCCCCCGTCGTACACGACCTCCCCGTCGGGACTGATCGACAGCACCTCCGCGTTCGTGGCGATCTCGGCCCCGGCGTTGCGGGCCGCACGGTACAGCTCGCCGGTGACGGCGCCCATGCCGCCGATGGGCACGTCCCAATCCCCGGTCTCGTTGCCGATGACGTGGTACAGAAAGCAGCGGTTGGCGGCCAGGGTTGGGTCGACGTTCGGGGCGAAGGTGCCGATGAGGGCATCCGTGAGCACGACACCGCGCACGAGGTCGTTGGCGAAGGTGTCGGTCACCGTGGTGCCGATGGGCTGCTCGATGAGCTCCGACCAGAGCCGGTCGTCGCCGAGGGCGGAGCGGGCCTCGCTGCGAGTGATCAGCGGCTCGGTGACAGTGGGGAAGAGGGTGCGGGCGAGGCGCGCGGTGCCGTCGTAGAAGCGGTGCCAGGCGTCGGCATCCGCCCCTGCTCCGATGGAGCGGAACGAGTCAGCCGTCGCGGACGCGTCGCCGTTGTCGACGAGCAGCCCACCCGTGGCACCGGGAACGGGTGTGTAGGAGGAGTAGCGGCGACGCTGCAGCCGGATCTCGAGGCCGAGATCGCGGATGACCCGCTGCGGCAGCAGCGAGACGAGGTAGCTGTAGCGCGAGAGTCGGGCATCCACTCCGTCGAACGCCTGCGCGCTGACCGCGGCCCCGCCGACGTGCCCGAGGCGCTCGAGCACGAGAACGCTCTTGCCGGCGAGGGCGAGGTAGGCGGCGGCGGTCAGGCCGTTGTGTCCGCCGCCGACGATGACGACGTCGTATCTGGATGAGGTGGCCACGCGGCCAGCCTACTTATCGAGCTCGTCGCAGGGCTCGAGCACGTCAAGAACCTTGGCCGAGGCGGACTGGATTGCAGCGAGCTCCTCCGCGCTCAGCACGTCGAAAAAGTAGCGCCGCAGCGTCGCCGCATGTTGGCGCATCGCCCCGAGAACCGCCCGCTTGCCGTCGGGAGTCATCGACACCCAGGTACCGCGCGCGTCGGTGTCGCACTCGCGACGTTCGACGAGGCCGCGCTTCTCCATGCGGCTGACCTGGTGCGAGACGCGGCTTTTCTCCCACCCGAGAATGGCGCCGAGCTCGTTGGCGCGCAGCTGCCTCTCTGGGGCCTCGAACAGCATGATGAGGATCGAGTAGTCGGGTTCGGAGATTCCGGCGTCATCCTGCAGCTGCCGCTCGAGCGCGAGATCGAGTTGGCGGCGCATCTGCCGAAAGCTGCGCCATGTCTCCCATTCTTGGGCCGAGACGGCAGGCGTCGCTGTCTGCACTGTCATGACGCAATTCTACTCGCTAGTTGATACATCAACAATGACCTGCTTATGATGACGCGTCAACTACTTCTCGCGAAAGGCATCTCGTGTCCAACCTCCGCATCGGCATCATCCTCGGCAGCACCCGTCCCGGCCGCAATGGCGAGCAGGTGGCGAAATGGGTTCTCGAACAGGCGCAGCAGCGCGACGGCGCGAGCTATGAGCTCGTCGACCTGCTCGACTACAACCTGCCGCACCTCGACGAGGCCATCGGCGCCTCGCAGGGCATGTACGCCAACGAGCACACCAAGGTCTGGGCGGCCAAGGTCGACTCCTTTGACGGCTTCGTCTTCGTGACCCCCGAGTACAACCACTCCACCTCTGGCGCGCTCAAGAACGCGATCGACTACGTCTATGCGGAGTGGAACAACAAGGCAGCCGGATTCGTCAGCTACGGCGTCGCAGGCGGAACCCGCGCGGTCGAGCACCTGCGCCTCATCGTCGGCGAACTGCAGATCGCCGATGTTCGCGCCCAGCTCGCGCTCACCTTCGCTGGCGACTTCGAGGGCTACAAGACCTTCACCCCCGCGCCGCAGCAGGCGGCCGCCCTCGGCACCGTGCTCGACCAGGTCGAGTCGTGGTCGGCTGCGCTGCAGCCGGTGCGCGCGGCGAAGTTGGCTGCGGCCGCTGCGGCGGCTTAGTCCAACCGGCCGTTTGCGAATCAGCCTGCCGTTTGAACCGGCGGTTGGGTCGCGAACGGGCCGTTGGTGGCGTCGAGTTGCCCACACTTGTCGGGTGAACGTCGTCCGTGGCGATAAGAGCGGGCAACTCGCTGCTCTTGCAACCTGATTGTTAGTTAGTCGGCCGGGTGGACGCGAGCTGCTCGACCTAGCATGTGGTCATGCGCTTCAAACTGACCCTGCGAGTTGCCCTACTAGCGACAGCCATGATCGCGCTCTCAGGTTGTTCGGTGATCTGTCAGGGGGTGACCGGCTTGATGGTCAGCGACGGTTCGGTACGAGCACTAGTCCAGACCTGCCCCGATGTCACAGCGAGCGACCTCCGCATGACGTCGCTAAGCGGTGCACCTTCGCTCACCAACCCGGTCTGGAGCTTTGATGCGTCGGACGACGTGACCGTCGACCTGGGCTCGGTCCAGGCTTTTCTTGACCAGGTCGGCGAGTCCAAGCAGGGCATTCAGTCGACGGTCTCGAGCGGTGTAGGTGGCTACTTGGTATTTAGTTCCTCGGACATCGAGTCGTTGGAGGACGGCATGGTCCTCGCGAGCACTCAGACCAAGGACGAGAACATCGTCGTAGACCAGCAAGGCTTCGAAGACCTCCTCGCCACAATCTGCTCGTAGCCTCTAGCTAGACAAGCAGCTCGTACTCGAGCGCCCAGCACTCCTCACCCTTGAACACCTCGCGGTAGCGGCGGTGCAGGGTGAATCCGAGGCGCTCGAGCAGCGCGGCGCTCGCCGTGTTGCGTTCGTCGAGCTCCGCGATGATGCGGCGCAGGCCGAGCCCGTCGATGCCGAGTTCGAGCATGGCCTTGGCGGCCTCGCGAGCGAGGCCCATGCCGTGGAATGAGCGGTGCAGGGCATAGCCGAGCTCGGCGGCATCCTCACCGCTGTTCTTCAGCAGCACTTCGCCGATCACCTGGCCGGTCTCGCGCAGCACTATCGCGAGGATGAGCCAGTCGCCGACCGCGTCGACCCGGCCCGCGCTGAGGCGCTTCTGCAGTGCCTCCTCGACATCGGCGCGGGTGCTGACCGGCCACGGCACGTAGCGCACCACCTCGGGGTCGCTGCGAAACTCGAGCATGTCGTCGACGTCATCCAGTCGGTGAACGCGCAGCTCGAGGCGCTCGGTGAGGATTGGCAGCTGAGGAGCCCAGGGCATCACAGAAAGTCGACCGACCTTTCGAGTACGTCGCGCAGGGCGAGAATCGCGGGGCGCTCGCGGCTCGCCTCGCGCACCGAGGTGAAGACCTCGCGCGTGGGCGATCCGTCGAGTGAGGTCAACGCTAGCGAGGGGGTGCGACCTCCCCACACGAGATCGGGAAGCAACGCGACCGCATGCCCCGATTCAACGAGACGGATGTGCGCCTGCAGGTCCGCCGTCTCAAACCGCACGTCGGGCTCGAACCCGGCCGTGCGGCACAGCTGCTCCGCCCAGTGCCGGCTCGCTGTTCCCCGTGGCTCCATGACCCAGGCCCGCGTGGCGGCGGCGCGCAGCGAGTCGGAGCCACCGAGCCGCAGCTCGTCCCGGCAGAGCGCGACCCGGTCGAGTTCGGGCTGCCGCGGTGCCGCGTGGCCCGGGTACTGCTCGGCCACGACGAGGTCGAAGTCGCGGGCCCAGACCTCGAATAGCGCGTTCTCTGGCTCGCGCTGGGTGATCTCGACCCGCAGCGCGGGGTGCTCCGCCGCGAGCAGGGTGAGCGCTTGCGGGATGATGCCGAGCGCCGCCGACTGGAACACCGCCAGCCGCACCGTGCCCCGCACCTCGGTGAGGGAGGAGTCGAGCTCTGCCTGCATGAGCTCCATGCGCTCGAGCAGCTGCTCTGTGTGGCTGACGAGCACCTCGGCTTGCGGGGTGAGCTGCACCCGCCGGCCAACCTTGGTCAGCAGTGCAACACCCGCCTCGGTCTCAAGCAGGGCGAGCTGCTGCGACACCGACGAGGGGCTGTAGGCGAGCGCCTCGGCGACCGCGGCAATGGTGCCGCGAATCTTGAGTTCGCGCAGCAGGCGCAGTCGGCGAAGATCCAGCATCGTTCGGTAATGCTAACGAATATCGTTCGTGAACCATCGCTTTTGCTGCATGGTCTTGCGGGTCGAAACTGGGATTCCCCGACAACGCCCTGATGAGAGGCCTACCCTCGTGACCATGTCGACGACCACGCTGCCCGATTCCGCGCTCGCTGAAGAGGCCGTCGCAACCGTGCGGCGCTGGCTCGAGGAGAGCTCGTCGGAGAAAGTCGACCCGAGCGGAGCCCGCCTCGCCGGCGTGCTCAAGGACCCCCTCGGCCTCGAGTTCACCCTCGGCTTCGTCGATAAGGTGGTGCGCCCCGAAGACCTGCGGGTCGCTGGCAAAAACCTCGAGCGGATCGCCCGCCGCATCCCCGCGTTCCTGCCCTGGTACATGCGGGCGGCCATCGCGGTCGGAGGCGGCTTCGCCACGCTGTTTCCGTGGCCGATCGTTCCGATTGCACGGTGGGTGCTGCGGCGCATGGTCGGGCACCTCATCATCGACGCGCGGCCAGAGCAGCTGGGCAAGGCGATTGCCGCGGTGAAGCAGCCCGGCATCCGCCTCAATCTCAACCTGCTCGGTGAGGCCGTGCTCGGCGACGACGAGGCCGACCACCGCCTGCAGGGCACCCTCGACCTTCTTGCCCGCGATGACGTCGACTACGTCTCGATCAAGGTCTCGAGCGTCTCGAGCCAGCTGTCGATGTGGGCCTTCGACGAGACCGTGGAGCGCGTAGTCGGGCGACTGCTGCCACTGTATGAGCTGGCCGCGGCATCCCCGTCGCCGAAGTTCATCAACCTCGACATGGAAGAGTTTCGCGACCTCGACCTGACGATCGCGGTCTTCACCCGCCTGCTCGAGAAGCGCGAGTTGCAGCGGCTCGAGGCGGGCATCGTGCTGCAGGCATACCTGCCCGACGCCCTTCGGGCACTGCAGGGTCTGACCCTCTGGGCGACCTCGCGCCGCAAGGCCGGCGGCGCAGGCATCAAGGTGCGCCTCGTCAAGGGAGCCAACCTCGCCATGGAAACCGTGGATGCGACCGTGCACGGCTGGCCGCTCGCCACCTACGGCACCAAGCAGGCGACCGACACGAACTACAAGCGCGTGCTGCATTTCGCCCTGACGCCAGAGCACACCGACGCCGTTCGGCTCGGCGTCGCCGGTCACAACCTTTTCGATGTCGCCTACGCCTGGCTGCTGGCCAAGCAGCGCCGCGTCGACACCCGCATCGAGTTCGAGATGCTGCTCGGCATGGCGACCGGCCAGGCCGAGGCGGTTAGGAAGGACGTCGGCGGACTGCTGCTTTACACGCCGGTCGTGCAGCCGAGCGAGTTCGACAGCGCCATCAGCTACCTCGTGCGTCGTCTCGAAGAGAACGCGAGCACCGAGAACTTCATGTCGGCGCTGTTCGACCTGAGCTCGAACGAGCAGCTCTTCGACCGCGAGCGCGACCGTTTTCTTGCATCGCTGGCGGATGTTGACGACGTTGTTCCGGCATCCAACCGCGTGCAGTCGCGGGCTGAGATAACAGACGCTGCGGGCGCCACGCGCTTCGCCAACGAACCAGACACCGACCCCGCGATCGCATCGAACCGCGCCTGGGGGCTCAGCATTCTCAAGCGCAGCGGCAGCTCACGCCTCGGCGTCGGAACCGTTGCCACCGCGACCATCACTGACGAAGCAACCCTCGAGCAACTCATCGAGAGAACACGGGACGCCGGGGCCGCCTGGGGCGCCCGCCCCGCCACCGAGCGCTCCCGCATCCTCAATGACGCGGCCGACGTGCTGGCGGCTTTTCGTGGACGCCTCATCGAGGTCATGGCGAGTGAGACCGGCAAGACCATCGCCGAGGGTGACGTCGAGGTCAGCGAGGCCGTCGACTTCGCGCGCTACTACGCCGCGCGGGCCCCAGAGCTCGAGACCGTGGAGGGTGCGCGCTTCGTGCCCGCCACGCTCACGGTCGTGACCCCGCCGTGGAACTTTCCCGTGGCGATCCCGGCGGGCTCCGTGCTTGCTGCGCTCGCGGCGGGCAGCGGCGTCATCATCAAGCCAGCGCACCAGTCCCGCCGCAGTGCGGCGGTCATGGTCGAGGCGCTGTGGGAGGCTGGCGTGCCCCGCGACGTGCTCAGCTTCGTCTCGGTCGACGAGCGGGAGCTCGGGCAGCAGCTCGTCGCCCACCCCGATGTTGACCGGGTGATTCTCACGGGGGCGTGGGAGACCGCGGCACTGTTCCGATCATGGAGGGCGGATCTGCCCTTGCTCGCAGAGACGAGCGGCAAGAACGCGATCATCGTCACGCCGTCGGCAGACCTCGATCTCGCGGTGGCGGATGTCGTCAAGTCGGCCTTCGGGCACGCGGGGCAGAAGTGCTCCGCCGCATCCCTCGTCATTCTCGTCGGCTCGGTGGCGAAGTCGGAGCGCTTTCGCCGGCAGCTCGTCGACGCGGTCACGACCCTGCGCGTCGGCATCGCGCAGAACCCACTCACCCAGATGGGGCCGGTCATCGAGCCGCCGCAGGGCAAGCTGCTGAAAGCCCTCACCACGCTGGACGAGGGGGAGACCTGGCTGGTCGAACCGCGCGAACTCGGCGACACCCTCTGGACCCCCGGGGTGAAAGACGGCGTCGCGCCAAACAGCGAGTTCCACCTGACCGAGTACTTCGGGCCGGTGCTCGGTGTCATGACCGCGTCGACGCTGGCCGAGGCCATCGATCTGCAGAACGCGAGCCCGTATGGGCTGACGGCGGGCATCCACTCGCTCGACCCGAACGAGGTCTCGCTCTGGACCGAGACGGTGCAGGCGGGCAACCTGTATGTCAACCGTGGCATCACCGGCGCGATCGTGCAGCGCCAGCCCTTCGGCGGCTGGAAGCGCAGCGCGGTCGGCACGGGAGCGAAGGCGGGCGGCCCGAACTACCTGCTCACGCTGGGCAGCTGGACGGCGGTCGACCCGCAAGAGAGCGACGATCTGCGCCTCGATGACCTGTCGCCGAATGTCGCGTCGATCATCAAGAAGGCGCAGGCCGGCATGAGCTTCGCCGAGTTCAGCTGGGTGCGCAGCGCCGCGCTCAACGACGAGGCGGCCTGGTTGCAGGAGTTCGGCTCGAGCCGCGATGTCTCGGCCCTCGGGGTGGAGCGCAACGTGTTTCGCTACCGGCCGGTGCCGGTGACCATCCGCCTGTCGGAGGGGCAGCCGCTCGGCGAGCTCGTGCGCCTCATCGCCGCAGCCACCCGAGTGAAGGCTCCGATCGCGATCAGCTCGGCACTGCCGATTCCTGCCGCGCTCATGGCAGCCTTCACCGGGCCACTTGCTCCCGTGAAGGTGCTGTCGGTGCGTGTCGAAACCGACGAGCACTTTCTCAACGGCGGCGTCGCCACGACCCGGGTTCGCATCGCAGGACCCGGGGCCTTCGCGCTCGCCGAGGCCGTGCAGGGTGACCCGGACCTCGCGATCTACTCCGGCGACGTGACGGTCGCCGGCCGCGTCGAGCTGCTGCCCTTCGTGCACGAGCAGGCGGTCAGTGTTACCGCCCACCGCTTCGGCAACCCCGACCCGGCCATGGAGGCGCTTGCGCTCTAGCGCATAGCATTTTCAAAGGCCGACCGCCTTCACTATCGCTATGACAGAAAATTCTTGGCAAGACGAGATCGACGAAGAGGATCGCGGCCTCGTCTACGACGTGCGCACGCTCGTCAACCGGCGGGCGGCCCTCGGGCTCTTCGGCGGCATCGCCGTGACCACGCTGCTCGCGGCGTGTGCGTCGCCCGCGTCGTCATCCACCTCGAGCGAGGTGCCCGATGAGACGGGTGGGCCGTACCCCGCGGACGGGTCGAACGGTGTTAACGTGCTCGATGACTCTGGGATCGTGCGCAGCGACATCCGCTCGAGTTTTGGGTCATCGACCACGACGGCCGACGGCGTTCCGCTGACCATCCAGCTGACGGTGAGGGATGCCGCCACCGGCGACGCCCTGAAAGGTGCAGCCGTCTACCTGTGGCACTGCGACCGCGACGGGCTGTACTCGCTCTACAGCGAGGGCGCGGAGCACGAGAACTACCTCCGCGGCGTGCAGCAGGTCGATGAGAGCGGCACCGTCACCTTCACCTCGATCTTTCCGGCGGCGTACTCGGGGCGCTGGCCGCACGTGCACTTTGAGGTGTACAGCGATGTGGACACCGCGGTCGCCTCCGGCCCGATCGTCAAGACCTCGCAGATCGCCCTCCCCAAGGAGGCCTGCGACCTCGTCTACGCGACGGACGGCTACGAGCAGAGTGTGCGCAACATGGGCCAGACCAGCCTCACCTCCGACATGGTCTTCGGTGATGACGGCGGAATCCACCAGCTCGCGAGCATGTCTGGCTCGGTCACCGGTGGATACACCGCGGCGCTGACGATCGGGGTCTAGGGGCGCTTCGGTAGGAGTTCTGGCCGCTGAATCCGCCTCGGTAGGAGTCTTGGCGCGATTTCTGCGAGAAACTCCTACCGAAGCAGCGGCGGGTCTAGCCCTTCAGGGCCGCGGCGGCCCAGGCGAGGGCGTCATCGGCGGGCAGCTTGAGCTGGCGAATGCGCTCGGCGAACTCGCGGGCGGCGCGCTGGCCCTGCTGCTCTGCGGCATCCCCGCCGGTGGTGACGAACGATCCGTGGCGTCCGCGGGTTTCGATCGCGCCGGTGGCCTCGAGCTCTCGGTAGGTGCGGGCGACGGTGTTCGGGGCGATGCCGAGGTCCTCGGCGAGACGGCGGACGGTGGGAAGGCGAGCTCCGGCGGGCAGCTCGCCCGACTCCACCTGCTCGAGAAGCTGCACTCGCAGCTGCTCGAAGGGGGGAACCGCAGAGCGCGGGTCGACGGAGATCACGCTGCCGCTCCTGCGGGCCACAGGCGACGGAGGAAGTAGCGCTGCGGGTTGCTGGTGATCGACGCGATCGCGAGACCGGCGGCGGCGAGAACGCAGACGACGACGATCGCGATCTGGGCGAGGTCTGAGCCGCCGAGCAGGTGGTCGACGAGGGCGCCGCCGGCGACCACGACCGCGTCGGCACCGAGGATGATCGGGGCCGTGACCATGTCACGCAGCACGGATGCCCGCACCGCGTCATCCCAGGCGAGGTGCCTTGGCGACTCGGCGGGCTGGCCGCGCCCGACAATACGACGGCCGGCGACCTCGAACACGATCAGGGCCGCTACGCCGAGAACGACGAGTCCGATGAGAACTCCGCTGACCGCGGCTCCAGTGGCGATGGCTGCGCCGACCGTGATGACGGCAAGGGCGACGACGATGCGTGCACCTGCGCGTTCTAGGGGAGCGACGTAGTCGTCGAGGGTGACCGCGCTCGGCCGGGCGTACTTGACGGCCTGCGGGTCGAGGGGCGCAGAGGCGCGGGCCGCGGCCAAGGCAACGCCCACTGCCACGCCAGCGAAGGCGCCGCCGATGAGCAGGAAGGGCGAGGCAAACTGCGCGCTGTTCGCGTCGTTTGTCGCGAGCACGAGGGCAGTGGTGGCGATGCCAGCGACGAGGCCGAGCGCGGCGCCGCGATTGCGCAGGGCAACCCGCTCTGTGACGACCGGGCGAAGCGCGTCAGGCAGCACAAGGGCAACGGCACGTGCAAAGGCAGCGGCGCGACCCTCGCGCTGTGCTGGCTGGTAGGTGCCAAACGCGCGAGCGATGCCGAACGCCGCGATCAGTGCCGCGACGATCCAGGCGGTGTTGTTCATCGGTACTCCCTTTGTCTAGGTTTGTACCAATGTAGCAATACAATCAGCTTCTGACAAGCACCTAGGAGTGCAAGGCCGACTTCACGAGAGACAGTGCCTCGTCTGCCGAGACCCCCAGGGCGCGGATGCGGTCGGCATAGGCCCGCGCCGCCAGCTGCGCCTGTTGCTGGCTGTCATCCCCGAAGGTCGAGACGATCGTGCCGTTGCGGCCGTGCGTCTCAAGTACCCCGAGATCCTCGAGCTGTCGGTAGACCCGGGCGATTGTGTACGGGGCGACGCCGAGCTCCGTCGCCAAGGCGCGCACGGTCGGCAGCTTCGTGCCTGCGGCAAGGGTGCCGTTCTTCACGGCCTCCTGAATTTGCGTGTGCAGCTGCACGTTCTTGTCGACGGGGGAGGCGTCATCGAGGCGAAACGAGAAGGCGGTCATTCCGTCAGCGTAGTCATTGCTAGTTTTCACCACCATGTGCTATACCTGTATTAACCAAGTTGGTTAAAACCGGAGGAAGCCAGAATGACCGTCACATTCCACGCCACGCAGGGCATCCACCCCGAGCCATCGAGCCTGCATCCCTTCACCTTTCCCGGCGGCGAGCGTCACCTCAAGGGCACCCCGGCCGAGGGGGAGCACCAGCGTTTCGCCGTGATCCGCGGCGCCGACGCCAACGACTACATCACCGCCGCACTCTGGGCGCAGAAGCTGCGCTCGCTCGGCGAGCCGGTGACGATCTTCGTGCCGTACCTGCCGGCGGCGCGATCCGACCACGACGTGCCGTCTGGCGCGCAGGCCTACGCGGCACTCATCAACGCGATTGGAGCGGACCACGTCGTCGTCTTCGACCCGCACTCGCCGGTCATGCCCGCCCTCATCCACAATGTCGTCGTGGTTGGCAGCGCAGAGCTCGTGCGTTCCGCGGTCGCTGGCGCCGAGGTGCCGTACACCGGGGTCATCGCACCAGACAAGGGCGCACACGCGAGAGCGGATGCCGCTGCCGCAGCTCTCGGGCTGCCTGTCTACACCGCGGGCAAGACCCGCAACCAAGAGACGGGAGCCCTCGACGGCTTCTACTGCGACCCACTGCCCGAGGGCGGCCGCTACCTCGTCGTCGACGACATCTGCGACGGCGGCGGCACGTTCCGTGGGTTGGCCAGCGTGCTCGGCCTTCCGCCAGAGCAGCTCGGCCTCTACGTGAGTCACGGCGTGTTCTCTGGCAAGGCCGCCGGGCTCAGTGAGAGCTTCGGCGAGATCATCACGACCGACAGTCACCCCGGCTCCGATAACCCGGCCATCAAGGCACGGGTCATCGGACTCATGCCCCACCTCATCGGCTTCGTGCCATCCACCCCGACCAGCATTGGACGCTGACCATGACTCTTCCTGTTCGCACCACCACCGCAAGCCCGATCGCCGCACTGCTCAGCACCGACGGCTACAAGCAGAGCCACCGCCTGCTCTACCCACCGAAGACCACGCGCATCCTGGTCAACTGGACCAACCGCAGCAACACTTACCTTCCCGGCAGCAGCCACGCGGTCGTCTTCGGACTGCAGGCCTTCGCCCAGTCCTACCTCACCGAGGCGTGGGCGCCCTTCTTCGCCGCCGATGAGAACGAGGTCTGCGATCTCTTCGAGAAGGCGCTGCTCGCCTACTTCGGTCCGAACACCATCGGCTCCGACCACGTGCGTGCGCTGCACCGCCTCGGCTACCTTCCGCTGCGAATCGCTGCGCTGCCCGAGGGCACCCTCTCCCCGATCGGTGTAGCAACGCTCACCATCGAGAACACGATCGACGAGTTCTTCTGGCTGCCGAACTACGTCGAGACCGCGCTCTCGGCGTCGATCTGGCACCCCGGAACCGTGGCGACCATCGCTGTGCAGTACCGCGAGCTGATGGAGGACTGGGCACGCCGAACCAATCCTGAGGGCCTCGCGGGCGTCGACTTTCAGGCGCACGACTTCTCGATGCGTGGGCAGACCACCATCGAGAGCGCCGCAGCCTCGGGCGCTGGCCACCTGCTGTCGTTCCTCGGCACTGACTCCATGCCGGCCTTCGACTTCATCGACCGCTACTACCCGGGTGACAACGGCTGGGTCGGCGCAAGTGTGCCGGCCACCGAGCACAGCGTCATGTGCATCCGCGGCGAGAAGGGCGAGCTCGAGACCTTCGAGCAGATTCTCGACACCTTCCCCACGGGTATCGTCTCGGCGGTCTCCGACGGGTTCGACCTATACAAGGTCGTCACCGAGGTGCTGCCCGCGCTGCGGGATCGCATCATGGCCCGCGATGGCAAGCTCGTCATCCGCCCCGATTCGGGTGACCCGGTCGACATCATGACCGGTGAGTCGATTGTCACGACACCAGAAGAGACGGATGCCTACGCCGCAGCCAAGGCCGCCGGCACCCTCAGCAACGAGGCCCTCGGTGTCGTCGAACTGCTCGGCGAGATCTTCGGCTACACGGTCAACGAGCAGGGCTTCAAGGTGCTCGACAGCCACATCGGTGTGATCTACGGCGACAGCATCACCCTCGACCGCGCCAAGCGAACCTTCGAGCGACTCGCCGCAAAGGGCTGGGCGTCGACGAACGTCGTGCTCGGCATCGGCAGCTACACCTACCAGATGGTCACCCGCGACAACCTCGGCAGTGCCGTCAAGGCGACCTGGGCACGGGTGGACGGCGAGAGCGTCGACATTCAGAAGGATCCGAAGACCGGCGGCTCCGGCAAGAAGTCGGCGAAGGGTCGCATTGTGCTGCACCGGGATGCCACGGGCGAGATCGTGCAGACCGATGGGGCAACCGAGGCGGATGAAGCCGACAGCCTGCTGCAGCCGGTCTGGGTCGATGGCCACTTCGTCACCCTGCAGAGCTTCGCCGACGTGCGTGCCGTTCTCACCGCGGAGCGCGCCGCCCGCGCGGCCCGCCGGGTGTAGCCGACATGGACCAGCAGGGGCAGCCGCTCATCAGCATTGACGTTGTGCCGCTGCGCTTCAGCAGGCGGTCGCGCAGCGTTGAGGTGCTGCTCGCCGAGCGGGTGTTCGCGCCCTCGCTCGGCGAGCCGGCTCTGCCTGGCGTGCTGCTGCTCGCGCAGGAGCTTCTCGCCGACGCGGTGCACCGCGCGCTGCGCGACAAGGCGGGGGTCTACCCAGAGCATGTCTGGGCGGTCGGGGATGTCGGCGTGTTCGACACCCCGGGCCGCGACCCGCGGGGCCCAACCCTCTCGATCACGCGCTACTGCATCGTCGGCTCCGAGTTCGAGCCCCCCGCGGGCGTGGCCTTCGTTGAGCTGGCGAAGGCCACCTCGCTGCCCTTCGATCACGAGGCGATCATCCGCCGAGCGGCGCACGTCGTGGGGGAGCGCCTCTGGGTCGACCTCGAGGTAACGCAGGCCCTGCTCGACCAGCAGTTCAGCACGAAGGATGCCGCCGACGTTCGGTCATCACTCGCTCAGTCCGCCGACCCGCCGCTCATCACCGAGAGCCGCGCGCACCTCGCGCGCACCCTCGCGAAGAACCCGTGGCTCGAGCAGACGGGCGACGCCGCACCGGTCGGCGACGGCCGGCCGGCCCTGCTCTGGCGGTTCGTCTAGTTAGTCCTGGGTGCGGTGAATGAGCCGCGACAGCACGATCGCGCTGCGCGTGTGGTCGACGTTGGGGGCGAGGCGCACGCGCTCGAGGGCGAGCTCGAGCGAGGGGATGTCGCGGCTGCGCATGTGCACGATCGCGTCGGCGGAGCCGGTCACGGTGCCGGCATCGACGACTTCGGGAATTCCGCTCAGCATGCGCTTCAGCTCGTCGGGGGCGACGGTGCCGCGGCAGAACAGTTCGACGTAGGCCTCGGTCGAGAGTCCATCGACCGCGGGGTCAACCTGGATAGTGAAGTTGCGAATGACGCCGTCGGCGACGAGCCGGTCGACGCGGCGCTTCACCGCCGAGGCGGAGAGCCCGATCACCTCGCCGATATCGCCGTAGCCGGCACGGGCGTTGAGACGAAGGCGGTCGATGATTCCGTAGTCGAGACTGTCCATTCGATGAGTTTATGGCGAATTATTGTGCTGGCACAGCATCCGACGCTTGTTTGGTGCGCTTCGTGGCGAGACACTGCCAGATAGTGCGTGTGACACTGGATTCATGACTCTCGTGACGCCTGATACCGCCGTGCCTGCCCGCATTCCGACGAAGCGCACCGTGCTCATGTGCCGCCCGAACTACTTCACCGTGGTCTACCGCATCAACCCGTGGATGGACCCGCAGCTGCCCACCGACACCGCCCTCGCGGTCAGCCAGTGGGAGGTGCTCTACCGCACCTACCTCGACCTCGGCTTCGACGTGCACCTCATCGACCCGATCGAGGGCCTGCCCGACATGGTCTACGCGGCCAACGGCGGATTCGTCATCGACAACATCGCCTATGGCGCCTCGTTCACGTACCCCGAGCGCCAGCCCGAGGGACCCGCGTACATGGACTGGTTCCGCGGCGCGGGCTTCGACGTGCGCGAGCCCGCGAATGTGAACGAGGGGGAGGGTGACTTCTTGCTCGTCGGCCCGCGAATCCTCGCCGGCACCGGCTTTCGCAGTGCGTCGAACTCGCACGAGGAGATCGCCGAGATCTACGGCCGCGAGGTCGTCACCCTCAACCTGATCAACCCGAGTTTCTACCACCTGGACACCGCCATCGCCGTTCTCGACGACACCAACATCGCCTACCTCGAGAGCGCCTTCGACGAGGAGTCGCTCGTCAAGCTGCGTGCCCTCTACCCGGATGCCATTCTCGCCACCGAAGAGGACGCCGCCGTTCTCGGCCTGAACTCCTACTCGGACGGCTACAACGTCGTCATCGCGAGCCGCGCCAAGGACTTCGAGCGCCAGCTGCGCGAGCGTGGCTACAACCCGATCGGAGTCGACCTCAGCGAGCTGCTGCTCGGCGGCGGCGGAGTGAAGTGCTGCACGCTGGAGCTTCGTCGATGAGCACCGCATCCGCCATCGAGGTCGAAGAAGCGCACCTCGCCCACAACTACCACCCGCTGCCGGTTGTCGTTGCGACAGCCGAGGGCGCCTGGGTAACCGACGTTGAGGGCAAGCGCTACCTCGACTGCCTCGCCGCCTACAGCGCAGTCAACTTCGGGCATGGCTACGCCCCCCTGATCACCGCAGCCAAGGCCCAGTTGGATCGCGTCACGCTCACGAGCCGCGCCTTCCACAACGACCAGCTCGGGCCGTTCGCGGCCGAGCTGGCCGCTCTTGCCGGCAAGGACATGGTTCTGCCGATGAACACCGGTGCAGAGGCGGTGGAGTCAGCGATCAAGCTGGCCCGCGCCTGGGGCTACCGGGTGAAGGGCGTGCCAGAGGGGCTCGCAAAGATCATCGTGATGGACGGCAACTTCCACGGCCGCACCACGACGATCATCAGCTTTTCGAACGACCCGGATGCCCGCAAAGACTTCGGCCCGTACACCCCGGGCTTCGTCAGCGTGCCCTACGGTGACGCCGCCGCCCTCGATGCAGCCATCGACGAGAACACGGTCGCCGTACTCGTCGAGCCGATTCAGGGGGAGGCGGGCATCATCGTTCCGCCCGCGGACTACCTGCCGGCCGTGCGCCGCATCACAACGGCCAACAACGTGCTGTTCATCGCCGACGAGATCCAGTCGGGCCTCGGCCGCACCGGCGCGACCTTCCAATGCGACAACGCCGGAGTCGTGCCCGACCTCTACCTGCTCGGCAAGGCCCTCGGCGGCGGCATCGTCCCCGTCAGCGCCGTGGTTGGCAACAAGGACATCATCGGCGTTCTCAAAGCGGGGGAGCACGGCTCAACCTTCGGAGGCAACCCGCTCGCCGCGGCCGTCGGTCTCGCCGTGGTGCGGTTGCTCGCGACCGGAGAGATGCAGTCTCGGGCACGGATGCTGGGGGAGCGACTGCAGAACGGCATCCAATCGCTTGTCGGCCACGGCGTCATCGCGGTGCGCGGCGCCGGACTCTGGGTGGGCGTCGACATCGACCCCGCGCTCGCCTCCGGTCGGGCCGTGTGCGAGGCGCTCATGCAGCGCGGCGTGCTCGTCAAAGACACCCACGGGTCGACCATTCGCTTCGCGCCGCCCATCGTGGCGTCAGAAGAAGACCTCGACTTCGCAGTGCAGCAGCTCGCCGAGGTGCTGCAAGAGCTGCGCTAGCGAACAGGTCTGCTTGTTTAGGGGACCACATCTCTAGGAAGCGGCTCTATGCGCGCCTATGTAGCTGCCATTTCCTATGTGAAGGTAATGCCGCCAGAGGACGGTCTTGAAGAATGTCGCCGTTAAAGAACTTCACTTAATGTGCACATACCGGTCTATGCTTACGAACGCAATCAAACCTCACCATTGCCTGTCCAACACGTTTAGCGACATTGAAGTCGGAGACCCAATTGAGCCCACTGACGAAACTTACTAGCGCAGTGATGGCGCTGGCACTGGTGTTTTCGCTAGCTGGCTGCCTTAACGCGACTCCCTCGATTCCGCCAACTGGTACACCCCCAGAATCGACTCAGAGTGCGACCTATGGGCCCGACGATCTCGTCGACCCGCTGCCGCAGCTAACCGAACAAGGCTCGCCAATCTATGTGGGAGACCATGCCGGCGATGTGGTCTTGCACGAAACTGCGACCGGGCCCTCGGAATTCACCATCGAACGAACTGATGCAATGGTCGGGGTGCAGTTCTACATCGCTTGCAATCCGATCAGTGATTTCCGGATAGAGATCGGCACCTTCTACGCGGGTAGTTGTGTTTATGTGGCGACCGGCTCGGGAACGATTCCTGTGCCGGATGGAGACGGGTCTTTCACAGTCTCCGTAGATGTCCCCGATGGCACGAGCTTCTGGCTCGTTGGTGTCGTGGCACGGTAACCCGGAATCGGGTTAGTGAATCCACCGCTATTCCAAGGAGCATCATGAAACGCGCGTTCATATCACTCGCTGTAGCCACAGCTACTCATCGGAAATTTTGCGACTTCGGCTAATGCCGCTGATGAACCTCCAATATCTGACGTCGCGATTTCGAACGCTGGTTCGGAGCCGGACAATGCTCCTGCTACTAGCGCCCGGGAACCCATTGGAGACGGTATTGCGGCACCCCAAACTGCTTGCCCGGGCACATACATCTGGTACAGCTCGGTGGTCTCTAGCATCGTCTTCACGCAGGCTTCCGGAGCCAACAGCTCTGTCACCGGTGGCCCTGGAGTGACTTTGTCGATCAGCACAAGCACCTCATTTACAGTTTCCGGCTCAGTTAGCGCGACTGGCGGTGTCTCTGCCAACATCGTGGTCCTTACCGTTCAAGCCCAGAACGGAGGCACTTTCGGGGTTTCGTACACCGGGACATCGACGCAGTCCGGTTCGTGGACGGTGCCGGCGACGTGGGCAGTGGGTCGCCTTGCTATTGGTGCCAACAAATACTCAGGTTCAGTAAAGAAGTACAAAGAATCGCCAACCTGTGTGAATGTTCTTCAAGGTACAACCCCCTACAGCATTCCCAAGAGGGAATGGCACTTCCAAACGACACACGTGGCTTGACCTAACCACAAAGGAGTGGTCTCTGGCTCGGTCTGGGCCGGAGGCCGCTCGTGGCACTCGTGCCCGCCTGGGGTCTAACCCGTTCGAGGTATTGCGGCTAGCTAGATTGTCGCCCAAACCCGAACCCGAACCCCTGCATTGGATTCGGCAACGCCGACATCATCGGGGTGCTGCGGGCGGGGGAGCACGGCTCAACCTTCGGAGGCAACCCGCTGGCCGCGGCCGTCGGTCTCGCCGTGGTGCGGTTGCTCGCGACCGGAGAGATGCAGTCTCGGGCACGGATGCTGGGGGAGCGACTGCAGAACGGCATCCAATCGCTTGTCGGCCACGGCGTCATCGCGG
>Ga0247814_10000618_pt1 | contig 26846 bp, 14 predicted proteins | sample UWRJL179409R1_FD_179947 | JGI IMG/M metagenome (GOLD analysis project Ga0247814, IMG submission 179947) | Plant litter microbial communities from Arlington Agricultural Research Station in Wisconsin, United States - UWRJ-L179-409R-1 | ecosystem: Environmental > Terrestrial > Plant litter >... | reverse complement strand
TTTACAATGTTCAGTTACTTTTAACTGGATAAGCGTATTTGACTTGTAAGTACTTTTTGTATCTGAATGCTGATGAAAAGTTTGAGCCGCAAGATTGCCAAACAAGGCCAGCATTAACGACAGGGCCGTTAATTTGATGAGGATGGCTTTTATGACTTTATTGCTTGTTTTCAAATCGCAACAAAATTGCATTTAAATATTGTGAACCGCAAGGGTTCATAGAAAATAAATAACATGGTATTGGTAGAATGGCATGTTGAGGATAAAGCAGGCCTGCTTTATGTCAAGAAATTTAATAGAGCCATAAGCTATAATAAATTTTGTGTTATTGCTTATAAAACGTATTATTGTTTATAAATCAACAACAATGAAAAAAGCTCTAGAATACACCAAAATAGTTATTTGCGTTGTTCCTGTATCTATAGTTATGCTGACCACGGTTCTTTTTAGCACTTTGGCCCTTCTGGCAGTGACTCCTGCAGAGAAATTTTAGTTAGCGCTTTTAGGCATATTATACCTATGCTACTGTTTAAAAGAAAAGACTAACATGAATAGTTTAAAACTGATAAACTCCAAGCATTCTGTTTTATTTGAAAGCTTTTCAACATTATCAGTGCATTTGCTAAACCATTTGAATAGATAAATGTTTATTGCAGAGATATTCCCGCACCACAATTTGCAACAATGACAAAAGAAGAACTCGACAATCGACTTAACGATTGGGTACTTGAGGTACCTAAAGGATCCGGCCGAAGATTTTATAGCAATCCAAGTCCGACCACCGATGATGAGCTACAGTACACCGTAAGACAAACTGCAATTATTAAAGGCAAACCAATTTCTTTAGATAAAAAGCTGATCACAGAGACACTCTCTAATGAATCTGAAGAATTGTTAACAGATATGGAGAACTTGGATCGCTTACTTAGCAGTTTTGATTCAGAGTACCAAAAGAAGATAATGAAGGCATCTGCTTAAACTATAAGTCTGGATACGCTTTACTTATTCTTACTTGAGAAGGTATGAACATAGATGATTCCTCTATATTCCTGATCGCCAAAAAATGCTTTGGCTTCGTCCCTACTTATGATGTTTACATATTGGATATCTGATGCTGATAGACCAGAGAGTGATAAAAATCCAACGTTTTTCGAGTCTAGAAAAATAACATCATCTACGGGCGGATAAACTTTCTGCTTAAATTGTTCAATCAGCGTTAACAATTTTTCCTTATCAGTTATTGGACGATTCGCTTGGTAGCGTTTAGTGTATATGTAGATGATGCCATTCTCGTAGTTACTACCAAATAATTTAACTGCTTCTGTTGGAGATACATTACTGACGTATTGAATGATATTTGTGTCTATCTTATTGAAAATAGCTGCTGAATTAAACGAATAACCGTCTATGACTATCAATTCAGCGCGTAAAGGACTTTTCCCAGCTCTGTAATTTAGAATGCTCTTTATGAGCGTATCTTTCGACTTCTTCTGCCTGATTAATCCTGCCTTAGTCACCAATGTTATTGCTCCTAACTTTCTTTGATCCTGTGTTCTGAAAACACTGCCAGTGTTAACATAAATATTTAAAACACTGTCTTTGTTAAGGTATTGACGCCAGGTATTGAGATCAACTAGCTTCTCTGCTACATTCAATTGAACTTTACCAGTATCAACATTTTCAAGAAGTTTAAAAGCAGTTCTAAAATGCTCCTCATCATATCCTTTAGTGTTTGGAGTAGCATCGTTAAAAGCCAGGAGCTTTTTATTGTACCTGGCTCCTAAACTGGCCATTGATAAATCAGGGGGGATAATTTGAAAAGGAAGGCTATTAAGATTCATTTTCTTTATGCTCCTATATCTCTTAATTACGTTGCCATTTACCATCACTGCAGCACCCTTTAGACTTACTGTATCCTGGAAGCTCACAGGGATATAGTAGACATAACTTACTTTGGCGCCTTTAATCGTTCCAGGAATCCAATGCGGACTTAAACGCATAATCCGGACAGCTTCCCGATTGGTATATCTATCCAAGCCTTTCTTCACCTTAACATTTGATACCTGACCTGAGCTATCGACTACAAACTTCAGCATCACTTTTCCCTGAACTCCATGTAATCTTGAAATTACAGGATACTTGATACTAGTCTTTAGGTAGTTGTAGAATAGATCCATACCACCAGGAAATTGAGCAGAGATACTATCTTGTTTCAGGGTATCTGCCGGTATGGTTTCTATAGATTGATTAGCAAAAGCAGTCGTATTGACTGCAATTAGGAAGAGAGCGATTAATCCGTATTTCATCGGAATATATTGATTAGGTTGATTTCAGATCTAAACTACATTAATAAATTTATTTTGGGCATATACTAAAGAAGGTTCCTGAAATTATATGGGATATACTAAGAATGTTCTGGTTGATATGAAGGTTATTAAGAAGGATTTGACCTTCTTTATAGTTAGGTGTAATTATCATGTCCGTTAGGGGCTGGAAGGTAGCAGACACGAAGCAGACAGGTAACTGACACGAAGCAAACAGGAAGCTGGGTAAACTTCATATGGAGGAGCAGTCTGTTCCAACATTTTATTTTTTTAGTTTATTATTATCCTGCTTTTTCATATCAATACCGGAAATAGAAATACTACTTAATTTAACATCATCGGAGGTACGGATTTTTAAGGTGTTCCAGTTGCTTGTAGGAAAAAAGATATCTGTCATCACTGTTAGTCCATTATCTGAAAAAAGCTCTGCCGAGGTTTCATCTAGAACTAAGCTTACCATTAGATTCTTTGATTTTGAGATCCTTGGACCAAGGTGTTTGTTTGCAAATCCTTTTTCGAAGGACGTATCTCCAGATTTTCTTCTGTCGATAAAGTAACTATCATTCTTTTTATCATAGCCAATGATGAGCTGCTCTTTATCAGAATTTTCAAAAACAATATCTACTTCTTCTAACTGTGCGAGACTTAGGTCAAGTTTCAGTTTTCCATTTAACGGCTTGATATAAGATGATAGGTCAAGATCCCTACCAGTAGAAACATTAGCTTTTTTATATACCGATTTCAGCAGTGGAGAGATTTCCTTTACGGGCATTGAACGAAGAAAATAGTCGTTCCCAACATTTACAAGAGATAACTCTCTAGCAATAGTTGTAGCTCCACGCCAGGCTTTAGTCGGGACTTGATTAGCGTATTGCCAGTTGTTCATCCAGCCAAGGAAGATTTTACGGTCGCCAGTATTTGACCAGGTAATCCCTGCATAATTGTCTGTACCATAATCCACCCATTTTTCTATCGTAGAACTTGGAGTGAATTTATTGCCGTCAAAGTCTCCTGCAAAGTATTGAGTAGCGGAACCTCCATTAGGACCTCCTGGATTGATGCTCACCAATAGCACCCATACTGTTTTACCATTGCTTTTAAGAGGAAACAAATCCGGGCACTCCCAAACCCCGCCGTGTGCTCCCAGGTTGGCTCCAAATTCACTTTCTCGTTTCCAGTTTTTAAGGTCTGGAGAAGAATAAAAAGTGATCCTGTCTTTTGTAGCCAGCGTCATGATCCATTTCTTTCCTTGTTCAAACCACATCACTTTTGGATCTCTGAAATCAGTAATCCCAGGATTTGGTAGCACTGGATTCCCTTTATACTTGGTCCAGCTTTCTCCCTCATCTGTACTATAAGCAATACTTTGGTACTGGTGCAGGCCTGTCTTGGCCTCCTCGATCTTTTGATTGTGGTGAGTGAATATGGCAACCATGGCATTTTTACCAAACCCTGCGGTATTGTCTTTATCAATCACCGCGCTTCCGGAAAAAATAGTTCCAAGACTATCCGGATATAGCGCAATTGGCTTCTCTTTCCAGTTGAATAGATCAGTGCTTGTGGCGTGTCCCCAGTGCATAGGTCCCCATGTTGTTCCGCCTGGGTGATACTGAAAGAAAAGATGATATATTCCGTTATGGTATACCATACCATTGGGATCATTCATCCAGTGTGCCTTTGGAGAAAAGTGGAAGGCTGGTCTGTATTGTTCTTTTTCCGTGGACTGTGCAGTTGCTACTAAAGAAAATAGGCTGCAGAGTATAATGATTGCCGGTATTACAAAATTGTTCTTCATAATTTATAATTTAAAATTTTTATTCAATACCCGGCAATAGTATTTGCCGGGTATTATTAATGTTTACCATCCATTGTTCTGTTTGTACACCCCACCACTGAAGTTGATCTGGTTTAGGGGGATTGGAAAATATTCATCTCTACCTGATGTGAACCTGGCATCAGAAAGATGAGCTACCCTTGATTTTTCAATTGAAAAATACGCATTCATAGTCGGACCCGCAATACCCCACCTTACAAGATCAAAAAAGTGGTAACCTTCGGCTGCAAACTCTAGTCTTCTTTCGAACCTTAACGCCTGCCTTGCAAAATCAGTTGTCCAGTTACAGTTTACGCCTGGTTGATAGGTCTGAACATTGTAGTTCGAGATCGGACTACCCGCAGAAGTTTTCAATAGGTTACGACTAAGGTTTGCTCGGTTTCTAACTTGATTTATATATGGAACAGCCTCTAATGGTCGTCCAAGTTCTATAAGTGCTTCTGCTTTCCACAATAGAACGTCCGAATAACGGATAATCTCCCAATTTTTGGAACTTCCGATAAAAGGTGGAACTTTCTGGAAAGATGGATCATCAGGCAGCACCGCCTCTTTCATGCTCGCAAATGCATCGTATATAGCGGGTGCCCTTGACCAGGAACGTTGGTAAAGAAATGTTGCTTTGTATTTAAATGGTGCACCTGGCTTGGCCACAGTATGGTCTAAACGTGGATCAAAGGTGCTACTTTGAAAATCTAAAGAAGCGGCAACATCAACATTGTTGTAAGTAGAAAAAAGTGGTAAGCCATCAGCTCCGGTTTTAAAGGCATTGATCAAATCATGGCTAGGCACATTGAAACCGCAGCATCCATATTCTTGATTCATTGGATAGTTAAGCGCATGCCCATAATCTAGTCTACCTTTTGGCGTACCATCATCTTTTGAATATTGGATAGCAAAAACAGATTCCGAACTGTTATCGAAAGCGGCCAGGAAGTTGTTGGCAAAATCGGCACCCAGGCTGAATTTTCCAGATGCAATGACCTCATCACATAAAGCATTTACTTCAGTCAATTTGGCTGCATCAATACCGCTTACAGAATTGGTTTCTGTTTGGGTATAGGCTTGGTACAACAATACTTTAGCCAAATAAGCCTTTGCAGAGTTTCTATTTACTCTACCTTTATCGCCTTGATCAACTGGCAAGTTTGTTGCTGCAGCCCTGAAATCATCTGCAATCTTTGTCCAAAGCTCATCATTACTCAACGCCTTGTTAGATATTGTTGGATAGTCGGCCTTCGAAATATTCTGGTCTATGAAGGGCACGTATTTGAAAAGGATTTTGAGCAGAAAATAAAAGTGACCTCTTAGAAAACGAAGTTCACCCTGACGCTGAAGTTTATTAGGATACTCAGTTTCGGACATCGCATCGACTCTTCTTAGTGCATCATTAGCTCTTCCGATACCTACGTAGAGCCTGAACCAAACTTGATCGATAAGCGGGTTATCAGGTCTGTTTAGCGAAAAGGTCTCAAAAAGATGGAATTCTGAAAGATCCCCGGGACCATCACCGCCTTTATAGGTATCTCCTCCACGAACACTTCCATAGGGCCACATACTAGAGTATGGTGAAGTATAGTGATCATTTCCAAGTGCAGAATAAGCTGCAAGTACCATTTTATCTATGTTCTCAGGAGTATTTAAATCTTCTCCGGAGACAACGCCTTGTGCAGGCTCATCAAGAACTTTTTCACAGGAAAAAGAAAAAGTAGCAAGGATTACGAGTATATATATTAATTTTTTCATCTTAATTATAGCTGATTTTACAATGTGATGTTAACTCCAATAGTTCCAACAATAGGCACAGGAAATCCGTAATTTGGTATCTCTGGATCTGTACCTGTAAAAGCTTTACTTTTGATAGTAAATAAATTGCTTCCTTGAACAAACACCCTTAGGTTTTGTATTTTCATTTTCAGGGCATTTTTAAGGTTATAACTGACCTGTAGATTGCGAAGCTTTAAATAGGATCCATTCTCTATAAAATAAGTGGAGAATCTGCCTTCATTGTTACGGTCGACAAGAGTTAGGGCTGGAATGCTGGAGTTAGGATTTGATGGACTCCAAGCATCGAGTGTTCTACTGCCCCAATTTGTACCTGTCCATAGAGAAGAGAAGTCGGTGTAAGTCTTGAAATCATTCACAACGTCCACATTAATCCCCTGAAGGAAGAAACTCAAATCAAAGTTCTTATAGCTTACCGACACATTTAGTCCATAAGTGTATTTAGGGCTATTGTCTCCTATAAAATCACGGTCCAGATCGTTTACTATACCATCACTGTTGAGATCCTTATATTTAATTCTTCCTAAGCCCTTACCTGGTTGGGTAGCATAAGCATCTACTTCAGCCTGAGAAGTGAATAGGCCATCAGCAACATATCCAAAATAGGAGTTTATAGGCCTTCCAAGTACATTTTTATCTGTTCCATTACCAGGATAGGATGCTAGTACGTCTTTAGGCAAATAGGTAACTTTGTTTCTATATAGCGAAAAGTTACCTGTTAAGCTGAAGCTTAAATCATTCGCAATCTTATCCTCATAAGTTAGAATCGCGTCGAGTCCTTTGTTTTGCATTGAGGCGCCATTACTATAGCTGTTTCCACCGTCTCCAAGTACAGCAAGGTAACCGGGGCTAATGAGAATATCTGAAGTTTTCTTAATGAAATAGTCGACAGATCCTGTAAGCTTATTGTCCCATAAACCAAAGTCGAGACCAAAGTTGGACTCTTGTAATGATTCCCATTTTAGATTGTTGTTACCCTGTTGAATAAGCGCAAATCCAGATGGCAACTGGCCTGTACCCGCACCTGTGATGTCATATGCTGTACCTTTGTCGAAATCCCATGTTGGATCTGTACCGTAAATAGCGGCATATAGTGAACGTGTCGCATTATTAGGAATCTCTTGATTTCCAGAGCGGCCCCATCCATATCTAAGCTTCAGATCAGAAAATAGCCCCATGTCCTTAATGAACTTTTCTTCACTCAGTCTCCAGCCCAGTGAGAAAGCAGGGAAAGTACCGTACCTATTTTCCTTACCAAAACGCGAGGAACCATCTCTTCTTAAGGTAACGGATGCAATGTAACGATCATTATAGCTATAGTTTACCTTTCCAAAATAAGACAATAGTCTATTTCCACCACCACTACCTCCTGCAAGCGTATTATTGGTACCAGCGTTAAGGTAGGCATAATCGATATTCTCTATTGCAAGACCTTGTCTGCTTGCAGAAAACTCCTGACCAATATTTTTGATGTATTCCTGACCAGCTAGTATTTCCAGGTTATGTTTATCCCTTGTGACTTTATAGTTTAGCGTATTCTGCCAGATGATATTGCCTTGATAAGTCTGTAAATTGCTTACCTGATTTGCTGGATCAGCCAAAAAGCCCGAAACATATGATTTCTTTAACAGTCGCTGATAGGTACCATTATAGTCGACTCCAAAATTTGTTCTGAAGTTCAACCCAGGGATAATCTCATAATCTGCGTATGCATTTCCCAACACCCTGTAGAAGTTGTAAGTATTCTGTTTATTGTCTTCTATAAGTCTAACAGGATTTTGTCTATCCGTCATTCCTGCTGCAGGTCCTCCCCATCCCCCATTTATAGTATTTACAGGGACAATAGGTTGCTGTACCAACGATGCGAAAAGGATATCACTTGTTGGGATCTGGGCATTCTTGATGTAGCTTGCCGAGAAGTTTTCTCCAATTTTTAGCTTATTATCTAAATAATTATAATCAGTATTGAATCGGGTTGTATATTTTCGGCTACGTGATTCCTTCACAATGCCTTTATTATCATAATATCCTACGGAGAAAAGACTATTTCCTTTTTCACCACCATTTGATAGCGCTGCATCGTAAGATTGAATAATTGAATTCTGCGCAATCTCATCAAACCAATAAGTATCTGCAGCATTCATAGTTTTTGCAGCATCAATAAATTCAGGTAGGATTACCTGGTTAAGTATTGGATTGTTAACATTATTGTTCCAATCATACTGATAGATCTGGTTGTTATTGGGGTTGGCCTTATCGTTTACTGCTGCCTGCCAGTAAGCACGACCTCTTTCCTCGGCATTCAGTGTTTTAAGTTTGGTAGCGTAATTCTGAATGGATGTTGAAGCATTGAAGTCGATCTTCGAATACCCTTTCTTAGCCTTTTTTGTAGTAATGATGATCACACCATTTGCGGCACGTGACCCGTAAATTGTAGCAGACGAGGCATCTTTCAGTACCTGGATAGATTCAATGTCATTTTGGTTTAGCTGTTCGAGGCCATTTTTAGTAGGTACTCCGTCGATCACGTAAAGCGGGTCGTTATTACCTAAGGTTCCGATACCACGAATTCGCACGGTGGCCTGACCGGTTGGGGATCCATCTGTAGTGATAAATACGCCTGGAACTCTTCCCTGGAGAGATTTCACGGCATTACCAGAAGGAATGTCCTTAATCTTGGCGACATCAACCACATTGACTGCTCCAGTGATGTCTTTCTTGCGCTCTCTTTGATACCCGGTAACAACTATCTCATTAAGCTTATTGATCGCGATGTTTAGTTTAATTTTAAGATCAGCCGATTCCGCGGTAATGGGGATGGTGAGTGGGTCAGCTCCCATATAGATGAACCTTAGCGACTGCCCTGATGAGGCTTCAATTTTAAAACTACCCTGGGCATCTGTAGTTACTGTCTTTTGGCTGCCTACGATAACAACCGTTACAGCTTCGAGAGGAATGGATTCATTGTCAGTGACAACGCCACTGATAATCCTGGTTTGGCTAAAAGCCAGGCCTGTTGCCAAACAGGCAAATAGCCATGTAAGAAAAAATTTTCTCATTAGATTCAGATTTGGTTAGTGATATGGTTTGTTAAAATATTTGTTCAATAAACTGTTTGTATTCCTCAATCTCATATTCCGGGCAACCCCCTTTTTTCGTGGCTATAAAAGCGCCCATTCCGATTGCATTCTTTATGATGGTTTTTGGCGATAAGCCTTTTTGATGATTGGCAATAAAAGCTGCAAGAAATGAGTCTCCGCTTCCAATGGTGTCATTAACTGCTACCTCAGAGCCCCAGGCATGATAGGATTCGTGACTTTTATAATAGGAAGCACCATATTCCCCTTTTGTAACGATTACTTCAGGAATATTGAAACGTTCCTGTATAAAGCGGACCTGCTCCTTCTCGTTGACATAACTTCCACCAAATAATACTTGAACCAACTGGAGCTCAGACTCGTTGAATTTTATGATATCTGCCCGTGCCATTAGGTCTGCCAGAAGGCTTTTGTCGAAAAAAGGAGGTCGGAGATTGATATCAAATACCTTTATCGCATCGCTTTCCAGGAACTTAAATAGCGTTTCTCTGCTTAACATATTCCTGGAAGCCAGGCTTCCGTAAACAAAGTATATAGAGGATTGCAGTGCGTTATCGATCATGGATTGATGGTCTATGAAATCCCATGCAACAGGAAATACGATTTCATAAGAAACCTCATTTTTGCTACCTACACTAGCAATTACTTCACTGGTAGGGTGAATAGTGTCACGCTGAAGCAGGGATTTGTTAATTCGCCAACCATCGAGCAGACGTTCCAGACTTAATCCCTTTTCATCATTACCGATTTTACTAATTATACTGGTGGACAGTCCAAGCTTGTTTAGATGGTAGGCAACATTTAAGGGTGCGCCGCCTGGCATTGGGCCATCAGGCAGTACATCCCATAGTATTTCTCCGAAGCATATAGCAGGTGTAATCATGTTTCTCTATTTAATTAATGCATTACAATACCAGTTTCTATCTGCTCAAGGGATTTGCCTTTTGTTTCAGGCATCATCTTCCAAACGAATATTAATTGAAGGACCATCATGGCGGAGAAGAAGAAAAATATGTTGGCGCCTCCAAAAGATTCTGCCAGATAGGGAAAGCTAAAGGCAATTAATGCTGCCATTACCCAATGGGTGGAGCTACCAAGCGTCTGTCCCTTTGCTCTGACCTGATTTGGAAAAATTTCAGAAATGAATACCCAGATAACGGCTCCTTGAGAAAAAGCAAAAAATGCAATAAAGAGCGTCACATAAATTGGGATTTCGTAACCGCTGGATGAGCCTCTCAGAAATGCAAAAGCAACAAGTGCCAGGGACACGATAAGGCCAATGGAACCAACAAACATTAATGTTCTTCGGCCTACTTTATCGATAATATTAATGCCTAGAAGTGTAAAGATAAAGTTGACTATCCCAATGCCAACGGTTGATAACAGTGAAGAGTGTGCGCCGAGCCCTGCCATTTCAAAAATTCTTGGAGCGTAATAGATGATCGCGTTTATCCCGGATACTTGGTTAAAGAAAGCAAACAGCACGGCCATGATAACGGCTGAATTGTATTTTCCTGAAAATAGTCCGTCGGAAGATTTATCCACCTGCATATTCTGGCCAGACTTTTTGATAGCTTCAAGCTCTTCATTGCAGTTTAGTGGATTAATGATGCGCAGGATTTCCAATGCTTTATCGTATGCACCTCGTTTAAGAATAAGCCATCTCGGACTTTCAGGAATGAAGTAGATAAGAACAAGAAATACGATGGAAGGAAATGCCTGAACACCGAGCATCCATCTCCAGGATGCCTCACCTCCCTGACTTAATAAGTAGTTGGAAAGGTAGGATATCAATATACCTAGCACAACATTGAACTGGAAAAGCCCTACAAGCCGACCTCTTCTATGTGCCGGGGATACTTCTGAAATGTAAATAGGAGCAGTTACGGAAGAGATGCCTACACCCAGTCCACCCAAAAAGCGGAATGCGAGAAAGAAATACCAGTCGTCTGCTAAAGCGGTACCAAGTGAGGATAGCAGGTAGGCAGCAGCTACGAAGTAAAGTGTATTTTTTCGTCCAAAACGATCAGATGGCCGAGATCCTACTAGAGAGCCGATTACTGTACCAATTAATGCAATAGATATGGTAAAGCCATGCGCAAATGAACTAAGGTTCCAAAACTGTTGAATTGATTTTTCTGCTCCAGAAATAACGGCTGTATCGAATCCAAAAAGGAAGCCTCCCAGGGCTACGACCATGGACCAGGCCAGGACGGAATGTGTTTTCATAAAGGTTTATTATTGGTTAACGATTCGCAAATTGGTCAAATGCAGGATAGGAGAACAACAAATTTGTTTCAAAAGACTACAAATTCAAAATAAATTTTATCATTCTGATTAATAGATCTTTACAATTACAAGTATTTAGATTTTATTGACTGATTATAGTTTTTAGACAACATCCTTAAGGTTTTGATACATCGAATACTATCCCTATTGCGCCAGGAAATAAGCATCCTATTCAAAACTTTCAATTTTCATTACCTTTAGAATGAATTGTTACAAAGTATACTAACCAAATATCACCAGGAAGTCAATCACTCCCATTATCTGAATCAATAACATGACTGCGAAGTTTGACCCTTTCTTTAGATTTTTTATTTCAATTATTATTATTGCCATGCTCTACGGCTGCAGTGAAAAGAAAAAAGAAACGGAATATGTTATTGGTTTGTCTCAGTGTGTAGGCTCGGATCTTTGGCGTAAGACGATGTTAGAGGAGATGAAGATGGAACTCTCTTTGCATCCGAATGCCAGGTTGATCTATAAGGATGCTAATAATAGCAGCAGCAAACAGGTTTCGCAAGTTGAGGAATTATTAAAAATGAATGTTGATCTGCTGATCATTTCTCCTAATGAGGCACGACCGCTAACTCCAATAGTCGAAAAAGCATATAGTAGTGGTATCCCTGTGGTTATTATTGATAGAAAAACATCATCGTCTGCCTATACTGCTTATGTAGGTGCAGACAATTATCAAATTGGCAATATGGCCGGACAATATGTTTCTGGCCTATTAAAGGGCAAAGGAAATATCATTGAAATCATGGGACTTCCTGGTTCATCTCCAACAATAGAAAGAGAGAGAGGGTTTGCACATGGCCTTAAGAAAACCGACAACATTAAGATTACCCATCAGATTTATGGAGATTGGTTGAAGTCGCACGCAGCGCGTGAGCTATCAAAAATGCGAAATGCGCTAGCTGAAACGGATTTAATTTTCGCGCACAACGACCAGATGGCGGCCGCTGCCAGCGACGTTATTGGCAAGCTTGGAATTAAGCGTAAGATAGCTATTGTGGGCATAGATGCTTTGCCCGGTCAGGGAGGTGGGCTACACATGATTGAGAATAAAGTAATTGATGCGAGCATGTTGTATCCAACTGGGGGTAAGGAAGCTGTTTCAACTGCATTTCGCATCCTTGCAAAAGAATCGATACTAAAGGAAAACATCCTTCAATCAGTGGTTATTGATTCATCTAATGTACAGCTGATGAAGTTGCAGTGGAACAAATTTATCAGTCAGCAAAGAGACATTGAGCGCCAGCAATCACTTCTATCTGAGCAGCGCTCTCTCTTCAAAAACCAACAGATTATATTGAATGTAACAGTTGTTACTTTGGTGCTATCTGTGGTTTTCGGTGGATTGGCATTCTTCTCATTGCTTGAAAATAGAAAGATCAATAAAAGTCTTGAGGCGAATAACTTGGAGATCTTGGACCAGCGTAATAAGCTTATTGAGCTATCTAAAACGGCTGAAGAGGCGACTGAGGCAAAGCTTAATTTTTTCACCAATATTTCTCATGAATTCCGCACCCCATTAACTTTAATCCTTTCCCCCTTAGAAGACTTGATTAGTAATGAAAAAATCAATGCGATAGAAGGAAAGAATCTGAAATTGATCAATAAAAACGTTTTTCGGTTGCTGCGTTTAATCAACCAACTTATTGAATATCGAAAGATTGAGTATGGTAAGATGCGGATTAGGTCGACATCCAACAATTTAAAAGATTTTATATCGGACATTATTGAAACTTTTCAACCTGCTGCAAAAAAGCAGAACATAGATCTGAGGCTCTTTACTGATGAATCGGAAATATCAGTTTGGTTTGATGTAAATATGCTGGACAAGGTCATTTTCAATCTTTTATCAAATGCGCTGAAATTTACCCCGACTAATGGAAAGGTTCACGTTACGCTTAGGGCGGATGAGTCCAATGCCTACATAAAGGTTGAGGACAATGGGCCAGGAATGGACAAGGAAGAAACACAACACATATTTGAACATTTCTATCAAGCAGAATCTAATACTAAAAAAGGATCTGGACTTGGCCTCTCCCTTTCTAAACAACTGATGACACTTTTGCATGGTGAGCTAAGCGTAGAAAGTCATAAATCTCAAGGAACAGTATTTACTGTATCACTTCCATTTGGGTCTGATCACCTCCTTGAGGAAGAGATGCAGATTCAAAGCGAAAAAAGAGACGATTTGTACGAAAATGCAAAGATCTACACCAGTGAACTTGAGCATATTCAGGCAGAAGAAAACAGCGGTGCCTTTCACCATATAAAGGAGCAATCTGTACTTGTTATTGAAGATAATACCGATCTGTTGCATTATTTAGGTGAAAAGCTATCAGATGGATACGAAGTATTTATATCAAATACTGGCGAGAGCGGGATTAATTCTGCTTATGAGCAGGTACCTGACCTAATTATCTGTGACGTGGTCTTACCAGATCTTTCTGGAAAAAAGATCACAGAAAAACTTAAGTCTGACATCCGTACTTCACATATACCGATAATCCTACTTACCGCACAAGGAAGTGTTGAACAGCAGATCAATGGCTTCGACAGTATGGCAGATGCCTATATCGTCAAACCTTTCAATTATGAATACTTGCTTGCGACTGTGAAAAACCTGATGAAGAACAGGCTCTTGCTCAAGACTCATTACACCAGCGACATCAGCTCTGGCAACAGGCAGCCTATTTCTAAGAGTCTGGACAAAAAATTTGTAAATGATTTTTCCGGTCTGGTTGAGCAAAATTTAAGCAACGAGAACTTCAGCGTTGATGAGATCAGTAAATTATTGGGAGTTTCAAGAGTACAGCTGTATAGGAAAGTAAAAGCTTTGCTCGATTGCAGTGTAGCGGATTATATCACAAATAGAAGGCTCAAAAAAGCTAAATTTCTATTAATCAATGAAAGACATACAATTGCAGAAATCACTTATATGGTCGGATTCTCCTCACCAAATTACTTTTCCACTGTTTTTAAAACGAAGTATGGTATGACACCAAGTGATTTCAAAAGGAAGCAGGCTACGTAGCAAACCTAAAATCTTGGCAATTGAGGTTAATCGGTTCATTTGCCGTACCGGCAGACGTATTAAACGCCCAATGGTAAATACTATGTTGGACTTGAAACAGAAAGTGCCCTTCATCCGCAAACGTTATTAGCATATGAAATGAACGGTTTGCCAATACGCCCTGAGCATGGTGCGCCACTTCGACTAATAATTCCGGTCAAGTATGGTATAAAAAATCTTAAACGTATTGGAAAAATATCTTTCACTGAAAAAAGACCAAGGGATTATTGGGCTGAGCGAGGGTACGATAATAATTCAGGCTTATAGATGGAAGGAATAAAGATGCTGGTAAAGTAAAACACCTGATAATCAAGACTTGATTATCAGGTGTTTTAAGATTTTTGGTGGAGAATATCGGATTCGAACCGATCACCTCTTCACTGCCAGCGAAGCGCTCTAGCCAAATGAGCTAATCCCCCATGGGTGGCAAAAGTACTTAATTTTGGTTAATTACAAAATGAAATCAGTTATTTATGAATCTGTTGCAACATCTTTAAATTTTCAACGTCTTATATCCAATTATTAAACAAACACAATTAATATATTTACCACTTTATAAGACTAACATCATGAAAACAACATTTTCTAAACTAATAGCAGGTGCGTTAATAATTGGGAACTTAAGCGCATTTGCATCCAAACCCGTTTTTAAAGAGTCTTCATCCGAAATCTATACCCTAACTAAAAATGCTGGTCAGGATAATAGGGATGTAAAAAACTTTAATGGCGTTGCGGCAGGTGGACCAATCCAAGTGATTGTAACTATTGGAGCTTCTGAAGGTTTAAAGTTTGAAGGTGATGCAGAAGCCATTGCTACTTTAGTAGCTGAGGTAAAAGGCAATATATTGATCATCAGACCGAAAACAAGTTGGACTAGCTGGTCTCACAAATATGAAGATAAAAAAATCATAGCCCGGGTATCTGCAAAAAACATTACTAGTTTAGCTATGAGTGGCAACGGAAGCATAAAAGTTGCTGGCACTGTGCAGGCCACCGAATTGACAACCACTTTAAGCGGCTCAGGAACAATTGATGCCTATGTAGATACTGACAAATTAACTGCTGTTATTAGTGGATCAGGAAGTGTAAACCTCACTGGTAAAACTGATGATGCTAACGTTACGCTAAGTGGCTCTGGATCGTTTAGCGGAAAGACTTTGTCGATGAACAATCTTAATACCAGGATTAGTGGTTCTGGATCAGTAAATGTGAAAGTAGAAGATAACATTAAAGCATTGGTAAGTGGATCTGGAAGAGTAAATTACAGTGGAAATCCCAACGTAGAGCAACGTGTGATCGGATCAGGAGGGGTAAGTAAAATATAACTGTGCAAAAAACCTTTCTGTTACTTCTAATAATTTGTAGTGTTCAATTTACCAATGCACAACAATTAAGAAAATCGGCGGATAGTCTTCGACTTGCCGGGGAAATCCCCGAACTGAGTTATGCAATTTTAAGCAGTGACTCGGTCCTTGTAACCAACACTTTAGGATTTCATCGGTCAACACTTAAAAGAGATGATACTAAAGCTTTGCCGGGAGACTTCATGCATTTGGGATCGAATACTAAGGCAATTACCGGGTTTATTGCTGCTTACTTGGTGGAACAACGAAAGATCAGTTGGACTGCAAAGCTGTTTGCGCTATTCCCTGAATGGAAAGCTGTTGCTAACCCTGATTATTATGAAATTACACTAGCGGATTTATTATCTCACCGCGCCCGGATAAAACCCTTCACAAGTGGCCCTGAGTTTCAGGAACTCCCAAAATTTGCCGGCACGAAATCTTCACAGCGGAAGTTATTCTCTTATTACCTTCTTGGTCACGAAGCTATAGTTGAAAATAATGAAGCTTATAACTACTCTAACGCGGGCTATAGTATTGCAGCTTTAATGCTTGAGCAAGCTTCGGGAAAAACCTGGGAAGATCTTGTTGAAGAGGTTTTAGGTAAGAAGCTCCATCTGAAGTATAAATTTGGATGGCCTAACAGAACAGATCGTAATCAGCCTGCGGGGCACTGGATGGAAGAGAAAGCACTTACGCCTCTTGACTCGAATACCACTTATAACTTAAATATGATCGAGCCAGCCGGGGACATAAGTATGCCCCTTGCAGACTATGTTAAGTTTATTCAAATGAATCTTGCAGGGTTAGAAGGTAAGCCGGGGTTGTTAAAACCGCAGACTATTAATTATTTGCATTATGGCCATCCTGGATATGCGATTGGATGGTTAAATACCAATACGGTTGAAAAACATAGCTCGGAGCATGCCGGATCGGCGGGAACATTTTATTGTTATACTTTGATCAATAAGGATAAGAACCTGGCCTATGTGATTATGGCAAATAGTGCCACGGATAAGGCACTTAATTCCATTTTTAAGTTACTGGATAAAATGGTAAGAAGCGTTGAATAAAAAAATAGCAGGATCTTTATAGGATCCTGCTATGAATATTTCTACTATGCTAATAAGTGTGGTTTCTCTTTATAAACTTTCCACAAGAACTCACCAAAGATCGTGTTCGACCATGCAAACCATGACCTGGTAAACTTCGAAGGATCATCCATATGGAATGATTCATGCATAAAACCAGTACCAGCGTGACACTTTTGTAAAATTGCCAGACAAGATTTAATTTCAGCATCAGTAGTCGCAGTCAAACCTTGCATAGTAACAGCAATTGGCCAGATTCTATCTATTCCTGTATGTGGACTACCAATTCCTTTTGCCGCTGTTCCGCTAAAATAGAAAGGGTTTTCTGAAGACAAAATCAGCTTACGTGTATTGATATAAATTGGATCATTTGGTTTTACTGCACCAAGGTATGGTAATGCTAAAAGACTTGGTACGTTTGCATCATCCATGATGTTGAAACTTCCATAACCATTAACTTCAAATGCGTAAACCTTACCAAATTTAGGATGTGTTACTACCGCGTATTTTTGAATGGCTGTTTCTACTTCTGTTGCCAATGCTTTTAATTCAGCAACTAAAGTGGTGTCTTTATGCACTGCTGTTAAGATCTCAGCAGCTTGTCTTAAACTTACCACAGCAAAGAAGTTTGATGGGATAAGGAAGTTATAGATTGTGGCATCATCACTTGGTCTGAATGCCGAGCAGATCAGTCCGACAGGTTTTACCGGATAACCATAACCACTTAATGGCGTGGTATCAGTAGCGAACATTGTTTCGCGTTGGAAATGATATGGACCCTGACCATCTTTTCTTTGCTGTTCTTTGAACGTCTTAAGAATTACAGTGATGGCTTCTCTCCAGGTATTGTCGAACGGAGTTGTGTCACCTGTTAGTTTCCAGTATTGGTAGCTTAAGCGAATTGGATAGCAAAGTGAATCAATCTCCCATTTGCGTTCGTGAACACCTGGCTTCATATCAGTATGGTCAGTCTTCCACTCACCAACCTTGTTAGGATCACCATAGAACGCATTTGCATACGGATCTTTAATAATGCTTTTAACCTGATGATTTACTACACCATGAATAAGGTCTTGCAGTTTCTTATCACCTTTTACTAATGAAAGATATGGAGTTACCTGTGCAGTACTGTCACGCAACCACATGGCATCAATATCGCCTGTGATCACATAAGTATCAGGCTTGCCATCTTTCTGAGTGTAAGTAACCGTTGTATCTAGCGTATTAGGAAAGCAGTTTTCAAAAAGATATGCGAGTTCTTTGTTTTTCACATTCTTGTGAAACTCTGCGATTGCTGCATCGACAGACTGACTAACAAAATGTCTTTTCGATGCCGCTACCCTTACTACAGGAAAATCAGGTGCTGCAGCGAATGAAACTTTACTTGCCGCTAATCCCGCAGCTAGCAGTCCTGTGTTTTGTAAAAAAATTCTTCTTTTCATATTACTATTTGGTTAGAGAAAAGGGCTTATCATCAGCAGATAGTCCTCTTTGCTCATTGGGTTTATTACTCATTTCTAATTTCAATACTCCGCCTTTGATCAGATCGCTATGCGTGATGTAATTCTTTGTATATGGCTTTCCATTTAAGGTAGCACTTTGAATGTAAACGTTATCCTTATTGTTTAATGGTGCGTCAACAACAAACTTCTTTCCATTTTCTAAATTAATAGATATTTTCTTAAACATCGGACTTCCGATGACATATTCTCCGGTTCCAGGCGTAACGCTGTAGAAGCCAAGGGCACTTAATACGTACCAGGAAGAAGTCTGACCCTGATCTTCATCGCCAGGATAACCATTTTCAGTAGCATCATAAAGTTTAGTCATCACTTGTCTTGCATGGAACTGTGACTTCCAGGGCTGATTCGCGTAGTTGTAAAGATATACCATGTGCTGAATTGGCTGATTTCCATGCGCGTACTGACCAAGGTCGGCCATCACCATCTCCGTCATCTCGTGAATCATTCCACCATAAGTACCGACTTTCACCTTATTGGGCTCAGAAAACACAGAGTCTAATTTGGCTGTGAAGTTCTGGTTCCCTCCCATTAAGTTGATCAGTCCTTTCGTATCCTGAAATACCGACCAGTGATAATGCCATGCGTTACCTTCGGTAAATGGGCCACCCCATTCGATAGGATCAAAGTTTTTGGTCCAGGTCCCGTCAATGCCTTTTCCGCGCATAAACCGTGTAGAAGGATCATAAACATTTTTATAATTGTACATGGGCTTTTCGAAAATCTCCATATACTTTTTATTGCCCGTCATTCTTGCCAGCTCATATCCGCAATAGTCATCATAGGCGTACTCCAAAGTTTTTGCGGTAGACTCTCTATAATTAGGATAGGGCACATAGCCTAGTTCATTGTATTCTTTAACCCCATCACGACCGTTAGCTGGACCCCATGGCCCTTTATTCATCGCTTCATGGTAGTAGGCATCCAATGCTTCTTTAGGATCAAAGGTGCGGATACCTTTTGCCCAGGCATCGGCCAAAAGTGAAATGGCATGGTTACCGATCATACTGCCCGCCTCACTCGGAAAAGACCATGATGGAAGCCATTTACATTGCTTGTAAGCATCGATCATTGCCTGCATATATTGTCCATGCATTTCTGGATGCATTAATGTATTTAATGGGAACTGAGCTCTGAAGGTATCCCAAAAACCAGTATCAGTAAACATGTAACCATCATGCACCTGGCCATCATACGGACTGAAGTAATAAGGTTTACCTGCCTTATTAATTTCATAAAACTTTCTTGAAAATAGACTAGCTCTAAAAAAGCAGGAGTAGAAAGTTTCTTTGTCTGCTTTTGTACCACCCTCTACCGCTACCCTTCCTAATGAAGTGTTCCAAACTGCGGCGGCGTTTGCCTTTGTTTTTTCCAGGGTTTTATCTGCACCAAGCTCTCTGTCTAAGTTGAGCTGTGCCTGCTGTGCACTAATGTAAGAAGATGCTGTTTTCACTTGAACCTTTGTTCCAGCATTGAACTCGATATAGGCGCCCTTACCCCTGCCCTCTGAAGATAAAGAGTCTGGCAGAACATTGTTACTTTTATTGTCCCATGTGCCATAAGCCATAATAGGTTGATCGAACTGAATGACGAAATAGCTTTTCCAATTATTTCTGAAACCTTGTCCGTTGCTTACCCATCCTGTAATCTTATTCTCTTTTGGAAAGATCTTCACCCCGCTTGTACGGTTGTATCCATCTAATACCAGGAAGCTTTTTTCTCCCTTTGGGTAACTGAAACGAAGATGCGCGCCTCTTTCCGTAGGTGAAATCTCAGTAGTGATCTTATTGTCAAATGTTACCTTATAATAGTTTGGTTTAGCAATTTCGTTATCATGGCTAAACTTCGCTTCCCGTTTATTCTCGTCTACGACTAGTTCAGTCATTGGCATTAATGAAAATACGGCATAATCACGTGTCCAGGAACTGCACTGATGCGCCTGCTGGAATCCACGGATTTTGTCTAGAAAATATTGGTATTTCCAACCGTCACCGTTCTTTCCTGTTTGAGGCGTCCAGGTGTGCATTCCAAAGGGCAATGCAGTTGTTGGATAGGTGTTCCCTCGGGTAAGTTCGTGCTTAGAATTTGTACCCTGCAATGTATTTACATAGCTGACAAGGTCTGCTTGTTGTGCGAAGGAAGTGTTAGCCAGCAGCAACAATGCAAATGATAAGTGTTTTAGTTTCATGTGTGTGTTTAAATCCTTATATACCTAATTATAAGGGTTCTGGTTCGTTAAAATGTTTTGGTAGCTAAACATAGGAATTTTTCAAGAACTTATAAAAAAGAACAGGTGATTGTTTTGTAACAACCACCTGCGCTTTAATATAATAAAGAATTATTAAACCCTTAATTGTAACCCGGATTTTGAGTTAGGTTAGGATTTAAGTCACGTTGTTGCTGAGGTATAGGATACAAGTTTCTTGTAGCTGTCGAAGGAGTATGATCCCACCACGATGCGGTAGTGAATTTGCCAAATCGGATCAGATCCTGTCTTCTGAAACCTTCAAATATAAATTCTTTACCACGTTCCGCCAATAACGTTTCAAGTGTAAGTGTTGAAGCTGTAAACGCTGCAGTACCTTGATCTGCCGCGGCAAATGATCTTGATCTACTATCGTTAATTAACTTTAAAGAGGTAGCATCTGCTGCACCTCCATTTTTACGCATCAAAGCTTCTGCTTTTGCAAAATAGATCCAGGTAAGTCTATAAACATTCCAGTCTGTATTGTTGTAGTTCGGATCGATTGCGATACCTCCTAAACCAGGAACTGAATTCCCTAATTTATATTTGTTGAAACGAACACCGCTATTCTCTTCTCCCTCACTCATTGTAGAAACGGTAGAATTAGCTCTATTCTTTCTGATATTGTCAACAAAAACTAAAGGCTGATTATTGTACTCTTCAGAACCAGTAACTGGCGCACCAGTAGCAAAGTTCAACTGGGGGCCTTCTAATAACCATTCTCTTTTACGAAGATCATTATCAGCAAATGTGGTGAATACGCCTGGAACCACTACGATACCATCGTTACCGTTACGGCCACCACCATAGATCTCACGTTGTTTGAAATGGTAAAACTCACCTGCCCAAGAAGGCTCAAATGCTGCTATAGTATAGTTATAGGCAATTGAAAAAATAGCCTCTTTTGACAAATCATTAGTTGTTTTAAACTGATCTGTAATATTAGGATCTAATGCCATGGTACCATTCTGTGCTCCACCCTGACCACTAATCACCATATCCGCAGCAGCGATACAATCATCCCAACGTGCTGTTCCAGTCCAAACTTCGGCGTTCAAATATAATTCAGTCAACATCGCATAAGCTCCTGCTTGCGACATTCTACCAACCATACCACGTGACAGCTTTGGTGCTGCAGCTATGTTGTCCTTAATTTCTTTCTCAATAAAATTAAAAACCTCAATTCTTGTTGATGTCGAAGGACGAAGCGGTTCAGTTGTGTTGGTGGCAATTGGCAAATTACCCCAAAGGTCCATTGCTTTAAGATAATGGAAAGCTCTAAATAACTTCAACTCTGCAACGTAAGAATCCCTTTCTTCCGCTGTGATACCCATTCTTCCTAAATCCGAAGTACTGATAATTTCAATTGGGGAGTTACAATACCCTAGTCCACCGAACATTAGTATCCAGGCTTGATTCAAACCCGCCTCATCAACTGTCCAACTGTGGTAATGAAGTCTTTTCCATTTACCACCATCCTCTCCGTGTCGGCCTTTGGTAGGCCAAGCGAGTTGATCCGCTGATAGCTCTGAAGCTCTCCACCAGTTATCTTGTCCTGAAGGTGTAACCCATGCATTGGCATGTGTATAAGGTCTAAGAACAGCAGATATTACTTCGTTTTTATTAGTATAGAAATCGTCTGCAAGCACTACGTCGTATGCCCCTTCATCAATCTTTGTGCAACCATTGGCAAAGCATAAGCTGGTAGCAAGCGCTGTATATATTAAGTATTTTCCTTTCATTTTTTTATTTATTAAAATCCAACATTAAGGCCAATTAGGAAAGAACGTGAACTAGGGTAAGGTCCTCTAGTATCTAATCCTAAAACTTTACCTTCTACTTCATTTCCGATACCATTATCCAGGATAAAATCCGGGTCATTACCAGAGTAACCGGTGAATGTAAATAGGTTTTGTCCTGTAGCATAAACCCTAAGGTTGCTTAATGCTTTTGTTTTGAATTTAAAGTTATAACCGATAGTTACTTCATCGATTTTTACGAAACTTCCACTTTCTAAATAATAATCAGAGTACATGTAAGTATCATTGATTTCAGCATATTTAGTAAATGTATCTTGAATTAGGTTACCGCTCCAAGTTTTGTTACCGTAAGTTAGTGCCGTAGTATTCAATACATCAAAACCAAATTTACCTCTCATAAAGATTCTTAGATCCCAGTTCTTGTAAGAAAAATTATTTGTTAATGACATATAGTATTTTGGAACAGCATTACCTATTGGTGCCAAATCAGTAATACCTAAATCATTCCTAGAATTGTTAATCTGATCGTTTAATACAGCTTCTCCATTTCTATTGTAGAACAACCATTTACCTTCTGGAGTAAAGCCAGCAAAACGTTTTCCGAAGAATGTACCGATTTTGGATCCTTCATATGTGGTAAAGGCGTTACCTAAGTCACCAGCACCACCTATTCCACCAGTTTGAATAAATAGACGTTTGAATAGACTATTTGAATAGCTGTCCAAAGTATTTTTAGTAGTACTTGCAGTAAAGTCAATATTCCAGTTTAAACCTTCACCTTGTAAAGCCTGATAGCCTAAACCTAATTCAATACCTTTTGAAGAAATAGTTCCTACGTTAGTAAAGATACTTTCACGAACGTAAGCAGGCTGAGGTGTATCGTAGTTGTCTAATAAATCCTCTGTTTTTCTATTAAATACATCAACTGATCCACTTAACTTATTATTAAATAAGCGGAAGTCAACTCCAATGTTCAACTCTTTCTTCTTTTCCCAAACTAAATCAGGGTTTGGATTTCTTTGAGGACCATAAGTCTGATAGTAATTTCCATCAGGGAATAGGTATTTACCTCCCGTATCATATACTAAACTTGAAACATTTCTTGCTGTTGGTGCATTTCCGGTTACACCGAAACCAGCTCTAAGTTTCAAGTAACTTACAACTTTATTGTCTTTTAGGAAATCCTCTTCGGTAATATTCCATCCCGCAGATACTGCAGGGAAACTTCCCCAACGGTTATTCGCTCCAAATCTAGCTGATCCCTCACGACGAAGAATAAACTGCGCTAAATATTTGTTGTTGTAGGAGTAATTTACCCTACCAAAGAATGCGATAAGCGTATTGTCAAATTTACCGCTTTGTAAAGTTGCTTTACCAGTACCTAGCGCAGCACCTGCACCTAAATTATCTTCATTGAATTGATCATTCAAAAAACCTCTGTTAGAACCACTCGACGATTCTTCCATATCATACCTGTAGCTATAACCCAACACAGCCGTCACATCATGTTTCTCGAGAAACTTTTTAGAATATGTTAAGGTTGGTTCAACTGCAAATCTTTGAGATAAGAAATCACCTTTATAGGCATAACCTCCACTTGGAAAATCAGAATTCTCCATTGAATCTTCGCTTTTTAGCATTCGATATTGGCCGTCAGTATAGCTATCTCTCGTTACGGATCCAAAAATCGAACCTCTCAAACCAGGAAGTATTTCCACATCAACTTTACCATCTGCAGAAGAGGTTTGTTGCTTTCTGTTGTTTGTCTCCATTTCAAGACGGGCGAACTCATTCGTACTTGTTAAATCGTATCTGAAACTTCCATCAGGATTGAAGTTAGATAAAGTTGGATTTTTTGCTGATTCACTTTCCCATCCGCCACCGCCTAAACGATTAGATTTATTGAGGTTGGTAACCAAGTTCAGTTGAACATTAACCCTATTGTCAAATGCCTTTTGATTCAAGTTGAAGCGGAGACTATATTCTTCTCTTCCATTTTCTCTACTTAGACCTTGCAAATCACGATAATTCACACTCGCACGGTAGGTAGTTTGTTCCGTACCGCCGGCTAGCGAAAGGTTATGATTGTGAGATACATTTTCTTTGTTAATTAAGCCATCAAAAAAGTCCGTATTGGATCCAAAATCCTCTTGTTTGATATCCCCAGAACCCACTCTGCTCCTGAATTCATCTGCAGTTAAGAAATCAGGTCGGTTTTGTAAAAATTCTTTACGTACATAAGAAGAGTAATTGATAGTTGGCGGACCTGGTTTTCCCTTTTTCGTTGTAATGATAATTACTCCTGCATTGGCACTTGTACCATAAATAGCCGCTCCCGAACCATCTTTCAATATATCTACTGAGGCGATGTCATCTTGCTGTAATAGATCTGGGTTACCACCAGGTATTCCATCAATTACATACAAAGGTGCTCCACTACCTTGAGTAGTAACGGCACCTCTCAACTGAACACTGACAGTTGAGTTTGGATTGGATCCTCCGGGACGAGAGATTTGTAGACCTGCTACTTTACCCTGAATTAGATCTAAAGGACTACGTGCGCCACTTTGTCTAAAATCTTCAGTTCCAACGTGCGCTACAGCTGAGGTAACTTCTTTCGCAGATAGGTTACCATAACCTACAGCTACAATTTGCACATCTTGTAAGGTTTCACCCTCTGCAGGCGCAAGTCTAATACTTAAAGGAGCTGTACCTGCTCCTGCAGCGCGCGTAATTGGCGCATACCCTACGTAAGTAAAAGTTAATTGCTCTGTAGCCGATGTTGTTGCTATAGCAAACTTACCAGCGCCATCTGTAACTGCAGTTTTATTAGACGCACTTTTAACTCCCACACCAGGAAGTGGCAATGATTTTTCATCGACAACAATACCAGTAATTACCTTGCCTTTAGTCGTGTCTTGAGGCGCTGGAGCAGCAACCGCTGCTGGAGTAGTTGCCGGCACCACTTTTTTAGTAGTGTCTTTTTTTGTGGTGTCTTGCTGAAAAAAGTAACTGTGTTTAAAAGTAACAAAGGCCGACCCCCCGGATGTGCCAGCGTAACTCCTTAAACTCAGTGTACAGATCAAAAGCATGACTGTACTAATAAGTAATTTAATTCTCATGTGGATGATTTAATTAATGTTTATAAAAGGATTAGTAAATATTCGATTAGGAAAAAATGGGTAATACGATGAAAGGCCGTTTCTGAACAAGCAATCTTTACGCACGGAGCTTAGAGATTGGAGCCTTGAAAAAGCAGTGAGAAGAAGTTAAGATTAAATGGAATATTAAGAAATCCTAATGATCGTAGGTTACGATGATGAAGTTTAAGTTTCTTTTAATAATGGAAGGAGCGAAAATCTTGTTGTGCTTGGTGTCGTAATTATTGGTCGTGTTCATAACATATAGGGGGATATATATTTAAAGCAAACGCTTTAATACCTCTAAATGTTTCAGTCATGTGTTAAAAAAAGTTAAATATTTGCAAAGATTCAGATTATCAGTACAATAAATTGTTAATCGTAGTTAGCTTTTGAGAAAGTCAACGATAAGTTTTGCAGTGCGACCGGATGCCCCTGCAAGGCCCATCACCCCTGTAAGCTCTTTATAATCTTCTAGCATAGAAGCCCTTGTAGGTTCATTGGAAATTTCTTTCAACGTTTTAGACAAGGCTACCTGGTTACAGTCCTCTTGAATGAGTTCGGTTACCACTTTTTTGTCCATAATTAGATTTACCAGAGAAATAAACTTAATCTTAACCAACATCCTAGCAATAGCAATGGAAATTGTCCCACCCTTGTAAACAACAACTTGTGGCACATGAAATAATGCCGTTTCCAAAGTCGCGGTTCCTGAGGCAACAATCGCAGAATGGGCTACTGTCAACAGATCATATGTTTGGTTAAAGACTAATTTAACCGGATGTTCTCCAATAAAGCTATGGTAATAGCTTTCATTGAATGTTGGTGCTGCTGCTATCACAAATGAATACTCTTTAAATAAAGGAACCATTTTGAGCATGACAGGCAACAAACGTTCAATCTCTTGCTTGCGACTCCCCGGCAAAAGTGCTATAACAGGTTTATCATTTATAGTATTGTGCTTTTTAAATTGCGGATTAAAATGAAACTGTTCAATCTCATCCAATAGTGGATTACCTACATAGTCCACCTCCATTCCCCAAGTCTTATAAAAATCTACTTCGAAAGGAAGAATACAGAATAGCTTATCAATATCCCTTTTAATCTTTAGTACTCGTTTCTGATTCCAGGCCCAAACCTTTGGTGAAATATAGTAACACACCTTAATTTCCTTTTGCTTTGCATACGCTGCAATCTTTAAGTTGAAACCTGGAAAGTCAATTAATATTAGTGTATCAGGTTCATAATTTAAAACGTCGGCTTTGCATGCTTTCATATTCTTGAGAATCGTTCTCAGATTCAACAGAACTTCAGTAAATCCCATAAAAGCCATCTCAG
>Ga0247814_10000617_pt1 | contig 26873 bp, 16 predicted proteins | sample UWRJL179409R1_FD_179947 | JGI IMG/M metagenome (GOLD analysis project Ga0247814, IMG submission 179947) | Plant litter microbial communities from Arlington Agricultural Research Station in Wisconsin, United States - UWRJ-L179-409R-1 | ecosystem: Environmental > Terrestrial > Plant litter >... | reverse complement strand
CACCAGTCGGGAATTAAACGAGTCGTCTATCAGGCTGGTTACCGCGATACTTCTGGAATCGATTTTTTGGTAAAAGCCGGTGTTATCGTTGAACAAATTGAAGTGCTCGATTAAAATGAAAAAAAGTCACATCTACATACCAATACTCTTTTTCTTTACACTTGCGTTGGGCGTAATGCTGGGCGGATACCTTAATTTTCCCGTCGAAAAAAAGCAGCTCACCAAAAACAATCCCAAAAATAAGCTCAACCGGCTGATTGATTTTATCGAGAACGAATATGTAGACAATGTCAATATGGATTCTATTGTTGACCTTACCGCTAATAACATCCTTGCTAAACTCGACCCACATTCGGTTTACATTCCGCCAAGCGAACAAACGAGTGTCGCTGAAAGCATGAAAGGTGATTTTGTAGGTATTGGTGTTAATTTCTACATGTACAAAGATACTGTTGCGGTGATTAAGCCGCTGGAAAATGGTCCGTCAGAAAAAGCCGGAATTAAGCCCGGAGACCGGATTTTGTATGCAGATAATTACAAATTATTTGGAAAAAAATTACCTACTGATAGTCTGTTTTCCAAACTCAAAGGTGCTGAAGGTTCTGAAATTGAATTGACTATCTTCAGGAAAAGTGAAAATAAAAAATTTAAAATTAAATTAAATCGCGATGTCGTACCAATCAAAAGTGTTGATGTTGCCGTAATGGTAAATCCGGTTACAGGTTATATTAAAATCAACCGATTTGCGGAAACTACGTATAAAGAGTTCATGGTCGGACTCGAGAAACTACGCCAACTCGGCGCGACATCCCTTATCATTGACGTTCGTGAAAATGGCGGTGGCTATATGGAGATGGCTGCAGAAATAGCCGATGAGTTTTTAAAAGACAAACAACTGATTGTTTTCCTAAAGAATAAAAAGGGAAGAATTGATAAAACGTTTGCTACCGAAACCGGTACCTTCGAAACCGGAAAAGTGGCCATACTAATAGACGAAAACTCTGCATCAGCAAGTGAAATATTAGCAGGCGCCATTCAGGATAATGACCGTGGTGTAATCATTGGAAGGCGTTCGTTCGGGAAAGGATTGGTACAGCGGGAGATGGGATTTGATGACGGATCGGCTGTGCGACTTACCGTGGCCAGGTATTATACGCCAACAGGCCGTTCGATTCAGAAAGCGTATGTTAAAGGAGACGAAAGTGCTTATTTTAGTGAATTTGGCAAACGGTTCGAAAATGGAGAATTGTATGAAAAAGACAGCATTAAAATTGCGGATACCTTAAAATTCAAGACGCCAAAAGGCAATATTGTTTATGGCGGCGGCGGAATTGTTCCCGATATTTTTGTTCCGCTCGAAGGGAAACACGGTGAGGAAAGCATCATATATATCATGCAGCAGTCCGGAATTGTAGGCCATTTTACATTTGAACAACTCGACAATAAAAGGAAAGTATTTCAGGGTTTGTCTTTTGCAGTGTTTCTTTCTAAAATGGAAAAAACCGATTTATATTTCAACAATTTTCAAAAATACCTTTTGAAGAATGGCGTCAACCTGAATTTAACTAACAACAAGGCATTGGTAAAAAGATATATTATCGCAGAATTCGCAAGGCAGCTTTTTGATGAGCAAAAATATTATGAGATTGTTCTAAAGGAAGATCCGATGGTGAAGGCAGCGATCAATTTAAAATAAACTAGCAAAGAATCAAACTTTAATGCTGTCGTGACTTTGGGAATCAATCCCGTTGTTCCATAAAGTCAGAATGTCAGTAGCTACAGCCGCACCGCTTCCGGCCGCAATCGCCAATTGGCTTCTCCAGCCTGCAAGCGTACCTGCGACATAAATGCCCTTGGCTACTTTATGATCGTGGTTTATGAGTGCAATTCTTCTCTTCTCCGGAACTGCTTTCGGATGGTTTTCAATATAATCCATCAAACCTTCAATGGCAAAAGTATTGGACGAACCGATAGCCACAACAATCGATTTGGTTTGATAAGCGTTCTTATTGGTTATAACTGTAAACTCAGGAAAATTACCTTCTACACGCATGACTTTCTCGTCTGCGATTTGTACTACATGAGGATACAATTCAGACAATTGGGCAATACTTTCGGATAATAAATCTGCTCCTAATTTGCCTGCCGGAATTCCGTAAGCGTTGTTGAATAAAGCTTCTTGTAACGAGGAAGATTTTTGGTGTGTAATGATTCCGATTTTTTTATCCGCCGCAAAAGATTTTTTGTAAGCAGATCCCAATACCAAAGCACATGACATTCCCGAAACGCCGCCGCCAATAATCAGTACATCAAACATGATTAATGATTTCTTGTTTTTTCTTCGATCATCTTTGACATCCGGAAAATCAACAGGATAAATATAGCACAAAAAGAAGCACCTATTCCTATCAATGCCACAACACTATTGCCTTCAAATAAATGGTCAAAATCGAGAAGTGTGATGTTAAAAATGATCAATGCGAGCGCGATTACTACTAATATGGAAGTGAAAATTTTCATTTAAAAAATTTAAGTGTAAGTGAAATTAATAAAAAACGGCTAAACGAACAAACCTTTAACGTTAGCGGCAAATAATTTAACAGCGATGGCCAAAAGCACAACGCCAAAGGTTTTCCGAACAACGCCGAGACCGGTAGCACCGAGCCATTTCTCAATTTTAGAAGAAGATTTCAATACAAAATAGACCAAAATAATATTAATTACAATTGCTATGACAATGTTTCCTGAGTGAAACTGGGAACGCAGCGAAAGGAGTGTAGTCATCGTTCCGGCGCCAGCGATTAACGGAAATGCCAAAGGCACTATAGAAGCAGAACTCGCATCTTCGTCCCGATAGATTCTAATCCCTAAAATCATTTCCAACGCAAGGAAAAACAACACAAATGATCCCGCAACAGCGAAAGAATGAACATCAATCCCAATCAGGTTCAGGAATTCTTCCCCGATGAACAGGAAAACAATCATAATGATACCGGCTACCAATGAAGCTTTGCCCGATTCTATATGTCCGTGCTTTGTACGCAGGTCAACCACAACAGGAATAGTTCCTACAATATCAATAACGGCAAAAAGCACCATGCCGACGGTCAGTATTTCCCTAAAATCCAGATTCATGATTTAAATTTTTAGTGCTGCAAAAGTATTGAATCTGTTGTTTTTAAAAGCTAAAATGGCGTTAATTTAAATTTGCTTCGAAGTCTCGGAATTCTATTATCTTTGCAGCATGTTTCAACTAGGAAAAACCATAGTTTCGGAAGACATCCTTGAAAAGGAATTTGTCTGTAATCTTTCAGCCTGTAAAGGTGCCTGTTGTGTAGACGGTGATGCCGGAGCGCCTTTAACTAATGAGGAAACTAAAATTTTAGAAGATATTTACACTAAAGTAAAACCGTTTCTGCGCAAAGAAGGAATCGCTGCGATCGAAGCACAGGGAACATGGCGAATCGGTACTGATGGCGATTTTGAAACACCGCTGATAGATGAAAAAGATTGCGCTTATGTAATCTACGATGGCAAAACCGCGCTTTGCGGTATTGAACAGGCTTACAATCAGGGAATTATCAATTGGAAAAAACCGGTTTCGTGTCATTTGTATCCAATCCGGGTTAAAGATTTTACCGAATTCGCAGCTGTCAATTATGACAAATGGGATATTTGCGACGATGCCTGCTCATTGGGAAAAGAATTGGAAGTCCCTGTATACAAGTTTGTAAAAGAGGCATTAATCAGAAGGTTTGGCGAAGACTGGTATGCCGAACTTGAAAAAGTCGCACAGGAATTGAAAGATTCAAAGTAATCTTTTTCAATGAAGAAAATAAATAAATCACTTCTCGGATTTTGTTTCCTACAGCATATAAATTATTTCCTTTTTGATTATTTTTAAACACAAAAACAGAATCCTAAAATCCTATATTTCACAGTAGTTAAGCAAAAATTAACATTTTTATAATATTAACAATCAGATATTTACGTTTTAAAGAAAAGATTTTCAGAAAACGATGGTTGTTAAAAACTATATCCGATTGTGAATAAGTTTGGCTTTCAATTCCCGTTGCAAATCATAATCTTTGTAGTCAGAATAAAAACAAAATAATTTGTTAAAATTCCCCAAAAAATCCCCTTTAATTATGTCAGCGATAGAACCTATTTTACAAGAAAACAAAAATCGTTTTGTGATTTTCCCAATCAAGCACCACGACATTTGGGAATGGTATAAAAAGATGGAGGCCAGTTTTTGGACTGCCGAAGAAATAGACCTGTCGCAGGATTTAAATGATTGGAATAACAAGCTTAATGAGGATGAGAAATATTTCATTAAGCATATTTTGGCGTTTTTCGCTGCTTCAGACGGAATTGTAAATGAAAACCTCGCCGAAAATTTTGTCAATGAAGTGCAATATGCCGAAGCGAAATTTTTCTACGGTTTCCAGATCATGATGGAAAATATTCACAGCGAAACCTATTCATTGCTTATTGATACTTACGTTAAAGATGAGGTGGAAAAGGATGAATTGTTCAATGCGCTCGAAGTATTTCCTGCCATTAAAAAGAAAGCCGATTGGGCATTGAAGTGGATTGATTCGGATTCATTTGCGGAAAGATTAATCGCATTTGCCGCAGTCGAAGGCATTTTCTTCTCTGGCGCATTTTGTTCGATTTATTGGTTGAAAAAACGCGGATTGATGCCCGGACTAACCTTTTCAAACGAATTGATTTCGCGTGATGAAGGTGTGCATTGTGATTTTGCCGTTCATTTGCATAACCACCATTTGGTGAATAAAGTGTCAAAAGAGAGAATCCGGGAAATTATCGTGGAAGCCTTAAGAATTGAAAGAGAATTTATTACAGAATCGTTGCCGGTAAGTTTGATCGGAATGAATGCCGGACTGATGACACAGTATTTAGAATTTGTAACCGACAGGTTGTTAATTGAATTAGGATGTGACCGCGAATACAACACCGCCAACCCGTTTGACTTTATGGATATGATTTCGCTTCAGGGAAAAACAAACTTCTTTGAGAAAAAAGTAGCCGAATACCAAAAAGCTGGTGTAATGAACAGCGGACAAGGGAATGACAGCGATTCTCAAAAAATATCTTTCGACGCCGATTTTTAGACTAAAGACACAATGTGAATTTGCCACGAAAACGCAAAGACACGAAGTTTTAGAAAAACACCAAATTAATACGGAAGCCCAGCCCCGATTGCAGCAAGTATCCTCGCAGAGATACTGCGAAAAGCGGGAATATGCTTCAAAAAATAAAAACCACTTTGTGCCTTTGCGCCTTTGTGGCAAATACCCGGGATTAGTTTCCCAAATATCACAAATAACCGAAAAAAGGAAAGGGATTTCCTGATTTCATAACACTTCAGCTTATGTATGTTGTAAAAAGAGACGGTCACAAAGAGCCGGTAATGTTCGACAAAATCACGGACAGGATTAAAAAATTATGTTACGGACTCAATGATTTGGTCGATTCGGTTAAAGTAGCCATGCGCGTTATCGAAGGATTGTATGACGGCGTAACTACTTCAGAATTGGATAATCTAGCGGCAGAAACCGCGGCTTCCATGACCATCGCACACCCGGATTATGCCCAATTGGCGGCACGAATCGCTATTTCAAATTTACATAAGAATACCAAAAAGTCATTCTCGGAAACAATGAACGAAATGTTTCATTATGTCAACCCGAGAACCAACAAGGAATCGCCGTTGCTTTCGGAAGAAGTGCACGCCGTTATTCAGGCGAATGCCGAATTTCTGGATTCCCATATCATTTACAACCGCGATTTCAATTACGATTATTTCGGATTCAAAACTTTAGAGCGTTCTTATCTGTTGAAAATCAACGGAAAAATCGTTGAGCGTCCGCAACACATGTTGATGCGGGTATCAGTCGGAATTCACCTGAACGACCTCGAAGCGGTAATTGAAACGTATGACTTAATGTCGAAAAAATTCTTTACGCATGCAACGCCAACTTTATTCAATGCCGGAACTCCGAAAGCACAGATGTCTTCCTGTTTCTTATTGGCAATGCAGGATGACAGTATTGAAGGGATTTACGATACACTAAAACAAACCGCTCAGATCTCGCAATCGGCGGGCGGTATCGGATTGTCTATCCATAATGTAAGAGCTACAGGTTCTTACATCAGAGGCACGAATGGAACTTCAAACGGAATCGTTCCGATGTTGAGAGTTTTCAACGATACCGCCAGATATGTAGACCAGGGCGGCGGAAAAAGAAAAGGTAGTTTTGCCATTTATATCGAAACCTGGCATGCTGATATTTTCGAATTCCTGGACCTGAAAAAAAATACAGGGAAAGAAGAAATGCGTGCGCGTGATTTGTTCTTTGCGATGTGGACTTCAGATTTGTTCATGAAACGCGTACAGGAAGATGGCATGTGGACATTAATGTGCCCGAATGAATGTCCGGGATTGTATGACGTTTATGGTGAAGAATTTGAAGCAATGTATACTTCTTATGAAGCACAGGGCAAAGGCAGAAAAACCATCCGTGCGCACGAATTGTGGGAGAAAATACTCGAATCACAAATTGAAACCGGAACGCCATACATGCTTTATAAAGATGCGGCCAACCGTAAATCAAACCAGAAAAACTTAGGAACCATCCGTTCTTCAAATTTGTGTACGGAGATCATGGAATATACTTCCAAAGATGAAATAGCTGTTTGTAATTTGGCATCGATATCACTGCCGATGTTTATTGCCGATGGGAAATTTGACCACGACTTGCTCTACAACGTAACCAAGCGTGTTACCAAAAACCTGAACAAAGTAATCGACAGGAATTTCTATCCTGTAAAAGAAGCCGAAAACTCTAACCTTCGCCACCGTCCGGTTGGATTGGGCGTACAAGGATTAGCCGATGCATTCATTTTGTTGCGCATGCCATTTACGTCTGACGAAGCGAAAAAACTCAACCAGGAAATTTTCGAAACCTTGTATTTTGCAGCGGTAACCGCTTCTATGGAAATGGCCAAAGTTGAAGGTCCGTACTCTACGTTCAAAGGATCTCCAATTTCTGAAGGCGAATTCCAATACAACCTTTGGGGATTGACCGATACCGATTTATCTGGCCGTTGGGATTGGGCTTCATTGAGGAAAGAGGTTGTAGAACATGGCGTAAGAAACTCTTTATTGGTAGCGCCGATGCCAACCGCATCTACATCACAAATTCTGGGGAATAACGAAGCTTTTGAGCCTTACACTTCCAATATTTATACAAGACGCGTACTTTCTGGAGAATTTATTGTCGTAAACAAGCATCTTTTGGAAGATTTGGTAAAAGCCGGATTGTGGAACGAAGATCTCAAACAGGAAATCATGCGCCACAATGGTTCGGTACAAAATATCGATCGCATTCCGCAAGACCTCAAAGATTTATATAAAACCGTTTGGGAAATGTCAATGAAAGATATTATTGATATGTCACGCCAACGCGGTTATTTCATCGACCAGTCACAGTCGCTCAACCTGTTCATGCAGGATGCCAATTATGCGAAATTGACTTCGATGCATTTTTACGCATGGCAATCCGGATTGAAAACGGGAATGTATTATTTGAGAACCAAATCAGCTGTCGACGCCATCAAATTTACTTTGAAGAATGACAAAAAAGCCGAACCTTTAGTAGCCGTTGAAGCCGAAGTGGCCGAAGAAGCCATATCGGTAGACGATTTCAAAGCGATGATCGATCGCTCTAAAAATGCTGAGCCGGATGATTGTGAAATGTGCGGTTCTTAAATCTGAATAAAATACTATATTTGAAACAGCTATCTTTTGGTAGCTGTTTTATTTTAAAACGATTAGATCATCAACAAATGGTAAGAGAATTTAAGATCACGCAAGATTTACAGGCATCACAAGGAGAAAGGGTTTTGCATTATATAATTGATCTGGTCGTGCAATATTGCATCATTTTCGGACTTGGAATATTAGCCGCAATTATTGCCGGAATTCTTCAATCAAATGCTGTTTTAAATTGGCTTGATAATGTCGGTGATGGTGTTGGTTACCTGATATTTTTTGCGGTATCGCTATTATATTATGGAATCATGGAAACCTGTTTTTCGAGAACAATAGCCAAGTTTATCACCAGAACAATTGTTGTGATGGAAGATGGCTCTAAACCAGACGGCATGACTATTCTTAAGCGGAGTTTCTGCCGACTGATTCCGTTTGATGCATTATCTTATCTGGGTTCAGGAAGAGGTTGGCACGACACGATTCCTAATGTATATGTTGTGAAAAAAGCAGCCTTCGAACAAAGCAGGGAATTGTTTCATGCTTTTCAGGAAATAGGCGAAAATAAGATTGACGAAGTATGATACATATGCAAAGAACGAACTCTGATAATTCCGATTTTCAAAATCTCGTTATCGATTTGGATAAGTTGCTTGCCGAACTCGATGGCGACGAACATGAATTTTACGCACAATACAATAAAGCGGGTCATTTGACTACTGTTGTTGTTAGTTATGAAGATGGAAAAGCGATAGGTTGTGGCGCATTTAAAGAATACAATTCCAATACTGTTGAAATTAAGAGAATGTTCACAATGGCAGAAAACCGCGGTAAAGGAATTGCGCATGCAGTTTTAAATGAACTCGAAAAGTGGGCTGAGGAACTTGGCTACACAACTGCCGTTCTTGAAACCGGGAAGCGACAGCACGAAGCCATCGGCCTGTATCAAAAAGCCGGATATAATATTATTCCGAATTACGGGCAATACAAAGACATGGAAAACAGCGTGTGTATGCAAAAATCCATTTGATCTTAAAGTCTGAAATCCAACAAAATAACAATCCAAATTCAATGAACTGGGAACAATTATTATCATTAAAAAGACAAGGCGACACAAGCAAACGGTTGCGTAAAGAACAGGACGATACGCGTCTGGGCTTTGAGGTTGATTATGACCGCATTATTTTTTCAGCGGCTTTTCGCAGTCTGCAGGACAAAACGCAGGTCATTCCGCTTTCAAAAACCGATTTTGTGCATACCAGACTCACGCACAGCCTTGAAGTTTCCGTTGTAGGACGTTCAATAGGAAGATTGGTTGGTAAAAAAATCATCGAAAAATATCCCCATTTAAAAGAAATTCATGGTTTTCATATGAATGATTTCGGTGCGATTGTGGCCGCGGCTTCACTGGCGCACGATATTGGTAATCCACCATTTGGACATTCCGGCGAAAAAGCTATTGGCGAGTATTTTTCTATTGGAAAAGGATTGCGGTTCAAAGAGCAGATGACAGCAAAAGAATGGCAGGACTTGGTTGATTTTGAGGGCAATGCCAATGGGTTTTCTGTATTAACCGCAAGCCGTCCGGGTATTGAAGGCGGTCTTCGCATTTCGTATGCAACATTGGGTGCATTTATGAAATATCCGAAAGAGAGTCTACCGAAAAAGCCTACGAAGAACATTGCCGACAAAAAATATGGTTTCTTTCAGTCGGATAAAAATTTCTTTAAAGAAGTAGCTTCAGAACTCGGAATGATTTCGAATAAGACCGGAAACGATATTGGTTTTGAAAGGCATCCTTTAGCCTATCTTGTAGAAGCGGCAGATGATATTTGTTATACAATCATTGATTTTGAAGACGGTATCAATCTCGGCCTGGTGTCTGAAGACTATGCATTGGAATACCTGATTAAACTCGTGAAAGACACGATTGATACTGCAAAATATAAAACACTGGTGACGCGAGAAGACCGGATCAGTTACCTGCGTGCGCTTGCTATCGGGAATCTTATCAATGATACGGTAAAAGTATTTGTTGATAATGAAGAAGCAATTCTGCAAGGGAAATTTCCGTATGCGCTGACAGATAAAAGTCGGTACAAAGCGCAAATGGACGATATAATTAAAATCAGCATCAAAAATATTTACCAAAGCCGTGAAGTTATTGAAAAGGAATTAACAGGTTACCAGATTATCAATACTCTGCTCGATAAATTCATCACTGCCTATAACAATACTATAGCCGGAGAAGCCACTAACTATGACAAGTTGCTTTTAAAAACGCTTCCGGAGAAACACCATCATGAGCGGGAAACTGTTTATGAACGGTTGCTTCACATCTGTTATTTCGTTTCATTGCTTACAGATGGGAATGCATTGCTTTATTATCGGAATATATTAGGATATAAAGATTAGTTGTTAATGTTTTAACGATTTTTTGTTATAAAGAAAAAATGGTTTAAGTTTGTTTCTCAAAATTTATAAAATATGAAAAAAATTACACTATTAACCGCTTTTCTGATTTCGTTTGTGGGCTTTTCTCAGGCAAACAAGCAAAGTATTCAGGCCTATCTTGATGCGAACAGGGCAAAGCTCGGATTAACCGCGAAGGATGTTTCAGACTGGATAATCGAAAGCGAAGGAAGTTCAAAAGTTACTAAAATCACTAATTACCGTCTGGTTCAGCAATATCACGGTGTTGAAGTGTATGGTGCTCAATCTAATGTTTGGGTAAAAGAGGGTAAAGTTATCAACGTCGGAAACGGATTTAAAAGAGATATTGCTTCTAAAATCAATACTACTACGCCAATTCTATCTGCATTTCAGGCTGCAGCCGCTGCATATACTAATTTAGGAATAACTACTGCTGCCAATTTTTCTATTTCACACACACTGGAACATAAGAGACTTTTATTAAGTGACGGTGTCCAGGATGATCCTATCACTGCAAAACTTGCTTTTCAGGAAACTGCAGATCAGAAATTGAAATTGGCATGGGCATTTCAAATTTTTACACCAGATGGAAAGCACTATTGGGATATATCTATTGATGCACTTAATGGTAGTGTTTTGCAAAAGAATGACCTGACTATCAGTTGCAATTTTGGCGAAGCAAATCACAAGAATCATAAACATGATGTAAAAAAGCCTTTTAGTTTTGAGAATATTGTTTTCAATAACAATTCAAGTTTGCCAATGCTGGTTAACCCAGGAACATACAGAGTTATACCTTACAACCAGGTAAGTCCCGACGTAAGTCCTTTCGAACTCATTACAACTGCAGGAGACCCTCTGGCTTCGCCTAACGGATGGCATGATGCTAACACTACTATCGGAGGAACATCCGCTTCATTAAAATATACTTATTCAAGAGGTAATAATGTTCTGGCACAAGAAGATGCTGACGGAAACAACGGAAATGGGATCAGAGCCGAAGGAGGTGCTGCCTTAAATTTTGACTTTGCTTATGGAGGGCCGACTTTTCAACCAACAGCTTATACTTCTGCGGCTACGACCAATTTGTTTTACATGAATAACATCATGCATGATATTTGGTACAATTACGGTTTTGATGAAGCAAATGCTAATTTTCAGCAGACTAACATTGGAAGAGGTGGTGTAAGTTCTCCTCTTGGAGATGGTGTTTTGGCTGATTCTCAGGATGGATACTCTCAGACAACGCAGACATTAAACAATGCTAATTTCACGCCTTCAAATGATGGTGTAAGACCTAGAATGCAAATGTTTATGTGGAATGCGGGTGCGCCTCCAACAAATTACCTTACAGTAAACAGTCCTGCATCAATAGCCGGATCAAGAGCAGCTACAACCAATGTTTTTGAAGGAACTGACCGTATTCCGGTACCAACAGCACCAAATGGTATAACAAGAGATTTGGTTTTATATGAAAATGCTCCTAACCCAAATACAAACACTATCAGTATTCATAATGCTTGTGTTGCACCATCAAATGCATTTGATGTTATTGGAAAAATAGTTCTGATCAGAAGAGGGAATTGTAACTTCTCGAATAAAGTTAAAAATGCTCAGGATGCAGGTGCTTTGGCAGCAATCGTTTACGATACTGTTCCTAATAATGAGGTAAGACTGTCCATGAGTTCTGAAGGATTGTTGGGAATTACAATTCCAGCAGTATTTGTGACTAAAGAAATAGGTGACGAATTAATCGCTGCAATGGCAACGTCTACAGTTAATGTAAAATTAGAATCTCCTGCAGATTTATATCTATACGCAGATGGCGATTTTGATAACGTAATTATAGGCCACGAATACGGTCACGGAATTTCCAACCGTCTTGTAGGTGGTGGATCTGCCGGATGTATGGGCAATGCGGAGCAAATGGGAGAAGGTTGGTCTGACTGGTTCGGATTAATGCTTCAGCTAAAAGGCGGTGATAATGGTGCAACACCAATTGAAGTAGGAACATTTGTAACCAATCAAGGTCCTAATGGTGTAGGGATTAGAGACTTTCCTTATTCAACAGATATGGGTCTGAATCCAAGAACTTTAAGTAGTTCAAATGCTCCGATTGATCCTCTGAATGCTTACAAATATAAAGTTGGCGAAACTTGGGCATCGATATTATGGGATTTGACTTGGGCTTATATAGATAAATACGGGTTTGATCCGGATGTCTATAATGGTACCGGAGGAAACAACAAGGTAATGCAATTGGTAATTGATGCCATGAAACTGGAAACTTGTAACAAAGCAACTTTCATAACCGGCAGAAACAATTTAATGGCAGCTGAACAGGCAAGTACCGGTGGAGCAGATTATTGTTTAATTGCTGATGTTTTTGCAAAAAGAGGAGTTGGACTGAACGCATCGTCCGGAAGTAGCGATGCTAGCGATGATCAGGTTGAAGATTTCACACCATTCCCTCAAGGTCCAAATTGTGTACTTAGTGTCAACTATTTTAACAATGACGAACTCGTAAGAGTTTATCCGAATCCTTCAAACGGATTGTTGAACATTCGTATAAACAAACTTATCGGAAAGGTAAACTTCCAGATTGTTGATATCAATGGTAGAGTTGTTTACAATCAGACTGATGAGCATTTTAATACTGAAAAAGCGATTAACATAAGCAATTTCCAAAAAGGAGTTTATATCCTAAAAGTTGTTGGAGATAACTTAAATTATTCTCAAAAGGTGATAAGAAATTAATCTTATCTTCCTCAAACTAAAAATCCAAACCGAAAGGTTTGGATTTTTTATTTGTATAAACTTGATGATTTACATAATAAAAATGTTTTTCTTAAAATATTAAAAAAATGCTTTATGTTTGTGTTTCAAAATCAAAATTATGAAGAAAATTACATTATTAACTGTTTTTTTGTTTTCTTTAATTGGGTTCGCTCAAACGAATAAACAAATAGTTCAGTCGTATCTTGATGCCAATCGCATAAAATTAGACCTCACAGAAAATGACCTGTCTGATTGGACTATAGAAAGTGAAGTTTTAGGCGAAGGCACAAAAATAACAAGTTGCTATATTGTACAACGTTACCATGGAATAGAAATCTATAATGCACAGTCTAATCTATCAGTAAAAAACGGTAAAGTAATCCACATTGGAAATAACTTCAAAAAGAACATAGCCTCAAAAGCAAACACAACAACGCCAACACTATCAGTAATAGATGCTATTACAAATGCATATAGCAATTTGGGAATTACGGCTTCTGCTAATTTTTCAATTTCAGAAACAATTAATGATAAAACCTTTCGACTTCATAACGGACTCCAGGAAGATTTTATTAGTGCCAAATTAGTATACCAGCCAACAACTGACGATAAACTGAAATTAGCATGGGCATTCCAATTCTACACTCCCGATGCAAAACACCTTTGGGATTTAAGAATTGATGCAGGAAATGGATCGATTTTAGAAAAAAATGACCTGACACTCAGCTGTAATTTTGGACATGCCGAACATAAAAATTGCGCTTCAGTAAAAAGTTTCAGTTTTGAAAAAAACGCCTTTGGTAATGGAATTTCTTCAATGCTTGCCACACCAGGTAATTACCGCGTAATTCCGTATAACTATGAAAGCCCAAATCATCATCCTTTCGAATTGATTACAACTGCAGGAAACAGCCTGGCCTCTCCAAACGGATGGCATGATGCCAATTCAATTGGTGGCTCTTCAGCAACCCTTAAATATGCCTACACACGAGGAAATAATGTTTTGGCGCAAGAGGATGCCGACGGAAATAACGGAAATGGAATAAGACCTGATGGCGGAACTGATTTGAATTTTGATTTTTCTTACGGCGGACAAACACTTCAGCCTACAGCCTATACTTCTGCCGCAACAACAAATTTGTTTTACATGATAAATACCATTCACGACATCTGGTATAATTATGGTTTTAATGAAGCTTCGGGAAATTTTCAGCAAAATAATTTAGGACGTGGAGGAACAGTAACTGCAATTGGAGATTATATCCAGGCAGATGCACAGGATGGATATTCTCAGGCAACGCCTACTCTTAATAACGCCAATTTCTCGACACCAAATGACGGAAGCCGCCCAAGAGTTCAAATGTTTATGTGGAATGCCGGCGCGCCAGATACAACTTTCCTTACCGTAAATTCGCCTCCGTCAATCGCAGGGCCAAGAATAGCTACCTCTAATGTTTTTGAAGGAACTGATCGTATCGCGGTGCCAATGGCGCCAAACGGAATCACTTCTGATCTGGTTTTGTATAAAAACAACCCAACACCTCCCGGACATAATTCGGCTTGCCAACCAGCCACTAATGCTTCAGAATTAAGTGGTAAAATAGTCTTAATTAAAAGAGGCAGTTGCTTTTTTAATCTGAAAGTAAAAAATGCACAGAATGCTGGTGCCACGGCGGTAATTATCATGGATAGTATCTCTAACAATCCACAAGGATTGAATATGAGCTCAACAGGAATATTAGGAATTACAATACCGGCCATTTTTATTACAAAAGAAATCGGCGATGGTTTAATTGCACAAATGGCAAACGGACCGGTGAATGTGAAATTGGAATCTCCTGCAGATTTGTACCTGTATGCTGATGGTGATTTTGACAATGGAATCATTGCGCATGAGGTTGGACACGGAATTTCCAACCGGCTTATCGGAGGTCCTGTAAACGCTTCCTGCATGACAAATGGAGAGCAGATGGGTGAAGGTTGGTCAGATTGGTTCGGACTAATATTACAGATCAAACCAGGTGATACAGGAGCAGAACCAAGAGGCATCGGTACGTATGCAATTAATCAGCCTACAAACGGAGGAGGAATCAGGGCATTTCCTTATTCTACAAGTTTTAGTATCAATCCATTGACTTTAGCCGATTCAAATGACTCTGAATCCCACAACAGAGGGGAAGCATGGACAGCCGTTTTATGGGATCTGACCTGGGCATACATCAATAAATATGGTTTTGATACAGACATATACAATGGTAATGGAGGAAATAACAAAGTAATGAAACTTGTTGTTGATGCTATGAAACTTCAGGCTTGTAATACCGCTTCTTTTATTAGCAGCCGTAATAACCTTTTTGCAGCAGATCAGGCAACGACGGGTGGAGAGGATTATTGTATGATTGCCAATGTTTTCCAAAAAAGAGGAATGGGTCTGAACGCTTCATCAGGAAGTGCAAATAGCGGAGTGGATCAGGTGGAGGATTTTACGGCATTTCCTCCGGGACCAAATTGCAATTTAGGACTTAATTATTTCAAAAATGAAGACATGATCAGAATTTATCCAAATCCATCTAACGGATTGGTAAATATCAGAATCAATCAATTTACAGGCAAAGTAAACTTCAGGATTATTGACATCAACGGCCGTGAAGTATTCAATCAAACTGATACTGATTTCAATGTAGAAAAATCGCTTAACATTAATAATCTGCAAAAAGGAATTTACATCATTAAAATAGTTGGCGATCAATTGAATTATGCTCAAAAATTAATTAAAAACTAATATTCATAAATCAATAATAAAAAATCCAAACTGAAAAGTTTGGATTTTTTTTATAAAATGTGAAAGTGCTTTATGTAAAATTCTTAATAAGCTTTTCTAAACTATTGACATCAATTCCGCATATCGCCTGCAGTTCTTCAACAGTTCCATGTTCGATAAAAAAATCAGGAATCCCCAATGTTTGTATTTGGATGGTATAATTATGAGTCGCTGCGAACTCAGTTATAGCGCTTCCAAAGCCACCTTTAACAGCACCGTCTTCAACTGTAATAATGATTTTAAATGTGGCAAGAATATGATGGAGCAGTTTTTCGTCCAAAGGTTTTACAAAACTGAAATCATAGTGTGCAATTGATTCCGGATTCTTACAATTGGACAAAGCCTGGATCACGTTATTCCCGATAGTTCCATTTGATAAAATAGCTGTTTCAGAACCCGTTTTTAAGCATTCGGCTTTGCCAATCACGATTTCATTATACGGCTGCTGCCAATTCACTATTGTGCCACGACCACGCGGGTATCGGATAGCAATCGGATGATTCAATTTCAACTGCACAGTATATAGTATATTTCGAAGCGCTACTTCATTTAGCGGTGCATATATGATCATATTCGGAATACATCTCAGATAAGCCAGATCAAAAACGCCATGATGTGTTGCGCCGTCTTCACCAACCAATCCGGCTCTGTCAAGACAAAAAATCACAGGTAAATCTTGTAATGCCACGTCATGAATCACCTGATCGTAAGCACGTTGAAGAAAAGTAGAATAAATATTGCAATACACAATCATACCTTGTGTTGCCATTCCTGCAGCTAAAGTCACCGCATGCTGTTCAGCAATGCCCACATCAAAAGCCCGTTTTGGAAAAGCATCCATCATAAATTTCAAAGAACTTCCGGAAGGCATTGCAGGTGTAATTCCTATAATATTTTCATTTCTTTTCGCTAAATCCAAAAGTGTTAATCCAAACACATCCTGGAATTTAGGCGGGAGGTTTTCTTCAGAGGTATAAAGAATCTCACCGGTGGTTTTGTCGAATTTTCCCGGCGCATGGTATTTGACCTGATTTTCTTCAGCCTGCTGTAATCCTTTTCCTTTAGTGGTAATTATATGAAGGAATTTTGGCCCTTTTACCTGCTGTAAGCGCTTCAGTTCTTTGATCACGGCAAAAATATCATGGCCATCAATCGGACCGGAATAATCAAAGTTCAATGATTTGATCATATTATTTTGCTTCGGATTTTTTCCGGCTTTTACAGCAGTCAGGTAATTCTTTAATGCACCAACGCTTGGGTCAATCCCAATAGCATTATCATTGAGAATAACCAATAAATTGGCATCTGTAACACCAGCATGGTTGAGTCCTTCAAAAGCCATTCCTGAAGCAATCGAAGCATCGCCAACTACGGCAATGTGCTGTTTTTCTAAATTACCCTTTAGATTTGAAGCAAGTGCCATTCCAAGTGCCGCTGATATTGCTGTTGAAGAATGTCCGACACTAAACGCGTCATAAATACTTTCACTTCTTTTCGGAAATCCCGAAATCCCGCCCAATTGTCGGTTGGTATGAAAGTTTTTACGTCTTCCGGTAAGGATTTTATGTCCGTAAGCCTGATGTCCAACATCCCAAACAAGTAAATCTTCGGGTGTATTGAAAACGTAATGTAATGCAATTGTCAATTCAACAACACCCAGGCTGGCACCCAAATGTCCTTCTTTAACCGACACGACATCGATAATAAAATCACGCAATTCACGAGACAGTTGCGGAAGCTGTTCCTCGCTTAGCTGCCGTAAATCGCCTGGTTTTGTTATATGCGAAAGTAAATTTTCAGACATTTTAAAATTGAGGTAATTAATTTCACCTGTTAGATTCCGAATTACAAGAAGTCAATTCAGGAGCATCCAACTTATGTTTTAAACGGATAGCTACAAATGTACAAATTGAATTGCTATTTTTGCCTCATGGAAAATATTTTCACCGATGAGTACTTCATGAAAAAAGCGTTGCAGGAAGCCGAAATGGCTTTCGAAAAAGGCGAAATTCCCATTGGTGCCATCATTACGGTTAACAATCAGGTGATCGCACGCAGTCACAACCTGACAGAAATGCTGCATGATGTAACCGCACACGCCGAAATGCAATCGATTACAGCTGCAGCAAATTTTCTCGGAGGAAAATACCTAAAAGATTGTACACTTTATGTTACGGTCGAACCCTGTCAGATGTGTGCCGGTGCGTTGTATTGGAGCCAGATTTCCAAAATTGTTTTTGGCACGCGCGACCAGCAAAGAGGCTATCTCGAAATGGGAACCAAACTGCATCCGAAAACGACAGTGGTTTCTGGCGTAATGGCAGAAGAAGCAGCCAATCTAATGCTGCGTTTCTTTGCACAGAGAAGGAAATAATGATATAAAAACGCTGGTTTTTTTATCGGGAATTTTCTTCTTAAAAAGTTTAAAAAAATATCTTACTTTTAATACAATATAAAATTGTCATTCACAGTTATGGGATTATTACGAATGTTAAATGCTGTTTGTAATTCTGCTCTGTAACCTTATAAAGCTGTAATAAAATGAAAACAAAAGGATTTGTGTGTGTGTTTTTGTCCCTGATCTTATTTCAGGCCTGTTCTAAAAAATCGGCGACCGAGTTTAATTCCGATTTTTCCCTCTTCAAATCCTATCTCACTAGTTTTACTGGCGGAATCGTACCGGCGAAAACAGACATTCGGGTGGTGTTGGCCTTCGATAAAAAAGAATGGAAAGCCAATCAGGTTTTAGATCGTGATTTGTTTGATATTTCTCCGAATGTTGATGGCAAAGTAATGGCATTGTCATCCAATACGATTGCGTTTATTCCGGAAAAAAAATTGGAGCAGCATACAGAATACAGAGTGACATTTCATTTATCAAAACTGATAAAAGTTCCGGAAAAACTATCTGATTTTAATTTCACTATTAAAACAATCAAACAGGATTTCATTGTTACGACCAATGACATTCAGTCTTACAGCAAAGATTATCAGTATCTGAACGGCACATTAAAATCAGCCGATGAGCTCGATTTTGAAACTGCAAAAAAGCTGATCACCGCAACGCAAAAAGATAAAAAACGGAACGTTAGATTTGATAAAGCACTAAGTTCTAAAACGGAATTCAAATTTATAATCGACAGCATACAGCGCTACAAAGAAGACAGTTTGCTTGAAATTGCTTATGACGGAAATGAATTCGACATCGGGCAAAAAGGCACGATCAAATTCCCAATTGCAGGAAAGGACAATTTCAAAGTTGTAGACATAGAAGTTCCGGACAACAGCAATCAAACCTTACTTATTAATTTTTCAGATCCATTGCAAAGAGGGCAAAATTTTGCCGGCCTTGTTGCTGTTGAATCTGCGCAAAATCTGAAATATGCCACACAAGGAAACGTGCTTAAAGTCTTTTTTGATCAGCCACTGAAAGGGAATTTACTGCTTGAAGTTTTTCAGGGAATCGAGAGTGACGAAGGATTTAAAATGAAAAAAAGCTTTGCAACCAAAGTGTCATTCGAACAAATAAAACCCAATGTGCGACTCATCAGAAACGGAACGATTTTGCCGAGTTCAAACAACCTGAAGCTTAATTTTGAAGCGGTAAATCTAAAAGCCGTCGATGTAAAAGTTTACAAAATCTATAAAAACAATATTCTGCAATTTCTTCAGGAAAATGAACTCAATGGTGCCAGAAATTTAAGTCATGTTGCGCAGCCTATAGCCAAAAAGACACTGAATCTGCGCGAGAATACACTCGTGAAATTAGATAAATGGAATACGTTTGCGCTCGATTTATCTAAAATTATCACGCCTGAGCCAGGAGCAATTTATCGTGTCGAATTCCAATTTAAAAAATCATATTCACTTTACGAATGCGAAACTTCTGAACCGGATGAAAATACAGGAGAAGCAGAAGAAACCGATGAAAATGACGTTAACTACAGTAATTACTATGACAGTTATTACTATGATGATTACGAATGGCGCGAACAACAAGATCCTTGTACGAATTCTTATTATTACAATACAAAAATCGCTACCAATGTATTGGCTTCCGATTTGGGTATTATTGCCAAGAGAGGAGAAAATAAATCCTATTTCTTCGCTGTCAATAATATTGTCACAACTGAACCTGTTTGCAATGCGAAAATTGATCTGTACAGTTTTCAGCAACAAAAACTAACCTCATTAAGTACGGATGCCAATGGAACAGCATCCGTTAAACTCAATAAATTTGCTTATTTTGCTATTGTAACGCAAGGTAAAAATGCGACATACATCAAACTCGACGATGGCACTTCGTTGTCGGTCAGCAACTTTGATGTGGCGGGTGAAACTTTGCAAAAAGGGCTTAAAGGCTACATTTATGGAGAGCGTGGCGTATGGCGTCCGGGTGATAATTTGTATTTGTCATTTATTTTGAATGATGCGGCAAACAAACTTCCAAAATCGCATCCGATAAAATTCAGGCTGTCTGACCCGAATGGCAAAGTTACTTATCAAACCGTACAAAAATCCAATAACCTCAATCACTATTCTTTTGTAGTGCCCACAAATTCCGATGCGCCAACAGGAAACTGGGAAGCGATGGTCAATTTGGGCGGCGCAAGATTCTACAAAAGCATTAAAATTGAGACGATTAAGCCAAACCGGCTTAAAATTAAAAATACTTTCAGCCGCGCGACACTCACTGCTGCTTATCCTAATACCGTAAATCTAGAAGTCACATGGCTTCACGGCGCTATTGCAAGAAATTTAAAAGTGGGTATGCAGGCGAAGTTTTCTCAGCAGGCAACTGTTTTTCAGAATTATCCGAAGTATACTTTTGATGACGCGGTGCGTAAATTCAACACGGAAGAAATTAATATTTTTTCAGGAAAAATTGATGAAAACGGGAAAGCTTCAGTAACAATTGATCCCAAACTTGCAAATGAAGCACCGGGAATGCTCAAGGCTGCTTTTATTACGAAAGTGTATGAAGAAGGCGGTGATTTCAGTACAGATGTTATCGCGACTACCTATTCTCCGTATAAAACTTATGTAGGTATCAAATCTCCGGAAGCAGGCAAATACGGAATGCTGGAAACCAGAAAAATGAATCGTTTCGAAATCATAACGGTTGATGAAAATGGTAATCCGAAAGCGGTGAAGAATCTGGAAGTGAATGTATACAAAGTGGAATGGCGTTGGTGGTGGGATGCGTCGCAGGAGGATGATCTTTCCAACTACAATTCGTCAAATGCGACAACAGTGTTCAAAAGTTTTGTTGTGAATACGGACGCTTTAGGAAAAGGCAGCGTTCAGTTTTCGGTGACGGATGAAGAATGGGGAAGGTATTTGGTTCGTATCAATGATCCTAATGATGGTCATGCAACCGCGCAAACGGTCCTCATAGATTGGCCCTCATGGTCGGGAAAAACAAGAAATACGGATGCTTCGACGGCAAACATGTTGGTGTTCTCAACCGATAAAAAGAATTATGCGGTAGGAGAAAAAGCAGTGGTTTCATTCCCGTCAAGTACTGGCGGACGCGCATTGGTATCGATTGAAAATGGTTCAAAAGTCATCAAGGCACTTTGGGTAAAAACTGCAAAAGGAGAAACAAAGATACAAGTTCCAATCACAGCAGAAATGGCACCAAATGTCTATTTCAACATCACTATGCTACAACCGCACGCTTCTACAAAAAATGATTCCCCGATTAGGATGTATGGTATTGTGCCTATCGAGGTAATTGATAGACACACTATCCTTGAACCAAAAATTGACCTGCCCGAAGTATTGAAACCGGAACAGCCATTCCATCTGAAGGTCAGCGAAAAATCTGGAAAAGCAATGACCTATACTATTGCTGTTGTAGATGAAGGGCTGCTCGATCTAACGAAATTCAAAACGCCCAATGCGTGGAACAGTTTCTACACCAGAGAAGCACTTGGCGTTAAAACCTGGGATATTTATAATGATGTCATTGGTGCTTATGGCGGTAAAGTAAACCAGATTTTTAGTATTGGTGGCGATCAGGATCTTGGCGGTGGCAAAGCCAAAAAAGCAAATCGTTTTAAACCGGTTGTTATTTATCTTGGGCCATTTCAATTGGAGAAAGGGAAAACAGCAACACACAAATTGCAATTGCCTAAATATGTCGGTTCTGTCCGTGCAATGGTTGTTGCGGGTGATGCGAATACAAGTGCTTACGGAAGTGTGGAAAAAGCAATTCCGGTGCGTAGTCCGTTGATGGTGCTTGCCTCTTTGCCGAGAAAAATTTCACCTTCTGAAAAGGTAACGATTCCGGTTACCGTCTTTGCCATGGAAAAAGGGATTCATAATGTGAATGTCCAGATTAAAACCAATAACGGACTCAAAGTGATTGGAAGCGCTGTGCAAAGTTTACAATTTTCGCAACCTGATGAAAAAATGGCTTATTTCAATTTGGCTGTCGGAAGCTTCACAGGAATTGGGAAAGTACAGATTATCGCAACTTCAGGCAACCATAAATCAACTTATGATGTTGAGATTGACATGACCAATCCCAATCCAGTCACCAACACTTTCAAGGATGTTATTCTGGAGCCCAACAGCAGTAAAACTATTTCGTGGTCTACATTTGGTGTAGCCGGAACCAATAGCGCAAAACTGGAAGTTTCCTCAATCCCAACGATCGACTTCAACCGAAGGCTGCAATACCTGATCACCTATCCTCATGGTTGCGTCGAGCAGACCACATCGGCTGTTTTCCCGCAATTATTTCTGAATGATGTGGCAGATATTGATGGAACACGCCAACAAAGCATCCAGAAAAATATTACGGTAGGAATCAACCGTCTAAACGGATTCCAGCTGTCCAACGGAGGGTTTGCCTATTGGCCCGGAAATACTGTCGCAGATGACTGGGGAACTTCCTATGCAGGACATTTCCTGATAGAGGCGGAAAAAAAGGGCTACGTGCTGCCTATCAATTTCAGGCCGAAATGGATTGCATACCAGCAGAAAGAAGCAAGAAGCTGGCGATTTTATGCGCAATATGGCAATGATTTAGCACAGGCTTACCGATTGTATACTTTGGCTTTGGCAGGTGTTCCGGATTTGTCATCAATGAACAGATTGCGTGAAACATCCGGTATATCAAATGAAAGTAAATTGCGATTGGCGGCTGCTTATGTTTTGGCCGGACAAAAATCTGCCGGAGAAAGCTTACTGGCTAAAAGTACTATTGATGAAGTGTACAATCCAAACTGGAATTATAACTATTACGGTTCAGCCGAAAGAAATCGTGCAATGGCGTTAGAAACGCTAGTGCTGCTTGGCCAAAAGCAAAAAGCATTTACGATGGCGATTAAACTGGCAAAAAGCATGTCGGGAGAACAATGGATGAGTACGCAAACAACCGCCTACAGTTTATATGCAATGTCAAAATTTGCTAAAAACAATGGCAGTAAAGGGATTGCGGTTCAGTATACCAAAGAGGGCAAAAGCGAAACCATTTCGACGGCAAAAACGTTTGCCGACAGGAATTTAACTGTAAAAACAGGCAACAACGGAATCACAATTAAAAACACTAAAAATAATACTGTATACGTGCGCGTGCTCAATTCCGGAATTCTTCCTATTGGAAAAGAACAGCCAATCCAGACTAATTTATATGCCGGAGTTGTCTTTAAAAGCCGTAAAGGTGATCTTGTCAATGTAGCTAAAATTATTCAGGGAACTGAATTCGTTGCCGAAGTGACCATCAAAAATCTTAAAAATGAATATGTAGAAAACGTGGCTTTGTCTCAGATTCTGCCTTCAGGATTTGAAATTGTCAACACGCGATTCACCGACTATGGCGATGCAATCAACAATACCGCTGATTATATAGATATTCGGGATGATCGCACCAATTTTTATTTTGGGTTGAAAGCAAATGAAACGAAAACGTTCCGCGTACTGCTCAATGCCTCTTATCTTGGAACGTATTATCTTCCTGGATTGCAATGCGAAGCGATGTATGACCATTCCTATTTAGCACGCACCAAAGGGCAATGGATTGAAGTAGTGAAATAACGCAAGCTTTGAAGACCAAACTAAAAGCGTTTTCAAAACGCAGCATCAATTGGATAAAAAGCAACAGAATCAAGAGCAGTATTGCGCTTTTGATTCTGGTTGCTTATTATCTCTGTCTTCCGCGTATATTATTCAACGAACCTTATGCAACTGTTATCGAAAGTAACGATGGCGAACTGCTTGGCGCGAAAATAGCGAGTGACGGACAATGGCGTTTTCCGGCACAGGACAGTGTTCCTGAAAAATTTAAAAAATGTGTCGTTTATTTTGAGGACCAGCATTTTTATAATCATCCCGGTTTTAATCCCGTGGCAATGTTGAAAGCGATCAGGGAAAATAATAACGCCGGAAAAATTGTACGTGGCGGAAGCACACTGACGCAACAGGTGATTCGCTTGTCACGAAAAGGAAGGCATCGGACTTATTTCGAGAAAATTATTGAAATGATTTTGGCAACGCGACTCGAATTGCGGTATTCCAAAAATAAAATCCTCGAATTGTATGCTGCGCATGCTCCTTATGGCGGCAATGTCGTTGGTCTTGAAATGGCTTCCTGGCGTTATTTTGGCGTACAGTCGCCCCAATTGTCATGGGCAGAAAGTGCGACATTGGCAGTTTTACCCAATGCGCCAAGCCTGATTTATCCGGGAAAAAATCAGCAGAAACTGCTTCAAAAAAGAAATCGGCTGTTGCTGAAATTACAGCGTGAAGAGATTATTGATCGGCAGACTTATGAGTTGGCAATTGCCGAACCGCTTCCGCAAAAGCCGTACGATTTGCCTCAAATTGCACCGCACTTGCTGGAACGATCTGCGAAAAACCACGAAGGGCAGCACATTAAAACAACTATTGATATTGCATTGCAGCATCGTGTGAATCAGATTGCAAAATATTACTACAATCAGTACAAGCAAAATGAAGTCAGCAATCTTGCGATTTTAGTGGTTGATATTCAAAACCGGAATATTATCAGTTATGTTGGAAATGCGCCAACAGATGCCGAACACCAGAAGGACGTAGATATTATTTCAGCGCCAAGAAGCACCGGAAGTATACTGAAACCATTTTTATATGCTGCGATGCTTGACGAAGGAGAATTGCTTCCCAATACATTAATCCCGGATATTCCAACACAAATTTCGGGTTACAAACCGGAGAATTTCAACCTGACTTTTGACGGTGCGGTTCCGGCGCATCGCGCTTTGTCACGGTCCTTAAACATTCCGGCTGTTTTGATGCTGCAGGATTTCGGAGTTAATAAATTTTATGAAGAGCTGCAAAAATTCAGACTCAGGGATATTTCCAAACAACCCGACCATTATGGACTGTCTTTGATTTTGGGCGGTGCCGAAAGCAATTTGTGGGATTTGTGCCGAACCTATGCCGGATTATCATCGACGGTTGATTATTTTAACAGGCATGATGCAAAATACCGATCTAATGAATTTGCAGAATTGAATTATAAGTATGGTTTTAAAACTGATTTTGGGTTTGAAAGTTTCCAAAAAACGATTTTAGGTGCAGGCGCTATTTGGCTGACCTACAATGCAATGGAAGAGGTTAGCCGGCCAGAAGGCGATGAAGCATGGAAGTTTTATGACAGTTCGCTTAAAATAGCGTGGAAAACGGGAACGAGTTTCGGAAATCGTGATGCCTGGGCAATTGGAAGCAATTCGAGATATGTTGTTGGAATTTGGGTCGGAAATGCCACAGGAGAAGGGCGTCCGACGTTAACCGGAGTTTCAAGTGCAGCGCCAATTTTATTTGATGTATTCAATTTATTGCCCCGAAAAAAATGGTTCGCTACGCCATTGAATGATCTGGAAGAAGTAGAAGTTTGTAGTTTAAGCGGTTATCTGGCCAAAGAAGATTGTCCGAAAATAAAGCAATTTGTTCCGTTGAATGGAAAAGCCACAAAAGTTTGCCCGTATCATAAAACAGTACATTTGGATAAAACCGAAAAATTCAGGGTAAACAGCAACTGTGAAAATATAGCCGATATAGTCACCAAAAGCTGGTTTGTACTGCCGCCGGTGATGGAATGGTATTATAAAAGCCAGAACATCGAGTATACGGCTTTACCGCCATTTCGCGGAGACTGCGCTTCTGGAATGTCCGGAGCGATGGATTTTATTTATCCGAAGGCAAATACAAAGATTTACCTTACTAAAAATTTCAATAGTGAAATCCAACCGGTAATATTGAAAGTAGCCCATACCAATCGGGACATGGAATTGTACTGGTATGTTGATGATGTGTATAAAGGAAGCACAAAGACATTCCATGAATTTGCGATTGATGCCGTTTCCGGGTTTCATTATGTGACTGTTGTTGATGAGACAGGAAATGAAATTAGAAGAAAAATTGAGATCGTAAGAGAGTGATTTTGTCTTTTTGAATTCAGAATTTAATTTTGAAATGAAGGCTCTAGCCCTGATGGAAGCGGCATCCTTTTGTGGAGCGCAGCGGAATAAAAGATACAGCGGACAGCAGGAAAATGCTTCAAAAAAAAGCATAAAAAAACCGCCAAATCGTGGTGAATGGCGGTTCTTTATTAATCTTTAATGTCTTTGCCGTCGTTATCATAGAAATGATATTCAAGGAACGTGTAAGCGTCACGCGGGATAATTTTTATCCATTTTCTGTGCTCCAGAAACCATTTGGAACGAAGCGACGGAAAACCTTTACTGAGGTATGCGGCCACAAACGGATGTACATTGAGTACTACTTTCTTGTGGGTTTTTAAAACTCTTTCCAGATCGAAGTTGATTTTGTCAATGATTTGTATTGGTGCTTCAATTTCACCATTTTCATTGTTTGGGTCTTCTTCTCTGGTTTTGATATTGACTTCAGGTCTTACCCTTTGGCGTGTAATCTGGACCAATCCAAATTTGCTTGGCGGCAGGATCTTATGTTTGGCCTTATCATCGCTCATTTCTTCCCTGAGGAAGTCGAACAATACTTTTCGGTTTTCGGGATTTTGCATATCGATAAAAT
>Ga0247814_10000616_pt1 | contig 26895 bp, 21 predicted proteins | sample UWRJL179409R1_FD_179947 | JGI IMG/M metagenome (GOLD analysis project Ga0247814, IMG submission 179947) | Plant litter microbial communities from Arlington Agricultural Research Station in Wisconsin, United States - UWRJ-L179-409R-1 | ecosystem: Environmental > Terrestrial > Plant litter >... | reverse complement strand
GGCAAGCTCATACAAACATACGATTCTGCTGTCATCAGCCTCTATGAGTTTTTCTCGGGATTTGCTTTCGTATCGCTGTACCTGCTGTATGACGGCAGGTTTTCCACCGGTTTCTTCAACGTTTCCACTTCCGACTGGATGTATCTGCTCCTGTTATCATCCGTGTGTACTGCCTATGCATTCACGGCATCGGTCAACGTAATGCGCAGGCTTTCGCCCTACACGGTGATGCTTACGACAAACCTCGAACCGGTCTATGGCATTTTCCTCGCCTATTTCATCATCGGTGACAGCGAGAAAATGAGTGTGCCTTTCTATATCGTATCGGCGGTTATTTTACTGACTGTTATCGCCAATGGCGTAGTGAAAAATTATTACCGCAAGAAGGAAAATTAGGAGCTTTTTCCCGCTCTCGCCTTTATCTCTGCGAGGATACCTGCTCGATCGGGGCTAGGGCAATGCGTCTTTGAAATTGTTCGAACTAAAATAAGAAATTGCTTTTTTGAACGCTTTTAAGTTTTATCTTTGCTTTTCCAATTATATAAAAACGAGCAAATCCTATGGAATATTTAGATTTCGAGCTTCCAATAAAAGAACTGGAAGAGCAGTTAGATAAATGCCAGATCATCGGTCAGGAATCCAATGTAGATGTCACAGATACCTGCAAACAGATCGAGAAAAAATTAGAAGAAACCAAAAGAAAGATATATAAAAACCTAACGGCATGGCAGCGCGTCCAGTTGTCCAGGCATCCTAACCGGCCTTATACCATGGACCATGTCCGGGCATTGTGCGGCGAAACTTTCCTCGAGCTTTTCGGAGACAGGGGTTTTAAGGATGACAAAGCGATGATTGGCGGTTTAGGTAAAATAAACGGACAGTCATTTATGATTGTCGGCCAGCAAAAAGGATACAATACTAAAACACGCCAGTTCCGTAACTTCGGAATGGCAAATCCCGAAGGTTACCGAAAAGCATTGCGCTTAATGAAAATGGCCGAAAAGTTCGGCATTCCGGTATTGACATTGATCGATACGCCCGGCGCTTATCCCGGACTCGAAGCTGAGGAGCGCGGACAAGGTGAAGCCATCGCAAGGAATATTTTTGAGATGATCCGCCTCAAAACCCCAATCATAACGATTATTGTAGGAGAAGGCGCTTCTGGTGGTGCATTGGGAATAGGTGTTGGCGATCGTGTCCTTATGATGGAAAACACCTGGTATTCGGTAATCTCACCTGAATCCTGTTCTTCTATCTTATGGAAAAGCTGGGAATACAAAGAGCAGGCAGCCGAAGCTTTGAAACTCACATCTGCCGATATGAAAAGACAGAAACTTGTTGATGATATCATTCCCGAACCATTAGGAGGAGCGCACTATGACAGGGAAACGACCTTCAAAACAGTAGAGCAATACATTACAAAAGCATATAACGAACTCAAAGATTTATCAACATCCGAATTAGTCGACCAAAGGATGGATAAATACAGCAAAATGGGCGAATACAGAGAATAAATTCTCTTTCTTATTCTTCAATCCGAAGCCCTGTGGTTTCGGATTTTTTTTGACTTATAAACAAAAAAATGCTATTTATTAACATTGTTTTGTAATAACTCTAACAGCAGACTTTTTATTTTTTGGTTACATTCGCAGCATGGAAAACTTCAAAAATATAAACCCGGTACGGGTAGATAAAACTACCATTATCAATCTCGAAAAAGGCAAGCTGCCGCCACAGGTTCTCGAACTTGAGGAAGCGGTGCTCGGTGCGATGATGATTGATAAAAAAGGGGTAGATGAGGTGATCGATATTCTCCAGCCGGATGCCTTTTATAAAGAGGCACACAAGCACATTTTTGAAGCGATTGTGCAGTTATTCACAGATACGCAGCCTATCGATTTGTTAACTGTTTCGGCACAATTAAAAAAGAATGCCAAATTGGACCTGGCAGGTGGTGATTTTTACCTGATCCAGCTCACGCAGAAGATATCCTCATCGGCACATATCGAATTCCACTCAAGGATCATTTTACAGAAATACATCCAGCGCAGTTTAATAAAAATATCCTCCGAGATCATTGAAGAATCTTATGATGAAACAACAGATGTTTTTGATTTGCTTGATAAAGCCGAATCGAAACTCTATGAAGTAACGCAGGGCAATATCAAAAGAAGTTCTGAAACCGCACAAAGTCTCGTTATTCAGGCCAAGAAAAGGATTGAGGAAATTGCGGGCAAAGAAGGGCTTTCGGGAATCGCAACAGGATTTCACGCGCTTGACAAGATTACTTCAGGCTGGCAACCGAGCGATTTGATTATTATCGCGGCACGTCCGGGTATGGGTAAAACCGCATTTGTATTGTCGATGGCCCGAAATATCGCTATCGATCTGGGACAACCGGTAGCTTTATTCTCGCTCGAGATGTCATCGGTACAGTTGATCACCAGATTAATCTCTTCCGAAACCGGACTGTCTTCTGAAAAGCTTAGAACAGGAAAACTCGAAAAGCACGAATGGGAACAGCTGAGTATCAAAGTAAAGAACTTAGAGAAAGCACCATTGTATATTGATGATACGCCATCACTTTCCATTTTTGATTTGCGGGCCAAATCAAGACGACTCGCTTCTCAGCACGGCATCAAGCTCATCATTGTCGATTACCTTCAATTGATGACAGCCGGAGGCAACAATGGCAAAGGAATGGGGAATCGGGAGCAGGAAATCTCTACCATTTCCCGAAATTTAAAAGCACTCGCAAAAGAACTTGGTGTTCCGGTAATTGCACTGTCGCAGTTGTCGCGTGCGGTTGAAACCCGTGGTTCGAGCAAAAGGCCGTTACTGTCCGATCTTCGTGAATCGGGAGCTATTGAACAGGACGCAGATATTGTTTCATTCATCTACCGCCCCGAATATTATAAAATTGATGAATGGGATGATGATGAACAATCGCCAACGCAGGGCCAGGCCGAATTCATAATCGCCAAACACAGGAATGGATCACTTGAGAATGTGCGTCTGAAATTCATCGGGAACCTCGGTAAATTTGACAACCTCGAGGATTTTGGTGGCAGTTACGACGATCTTCCGTCTAAAATGAACCACGAAGACAATCCGTTTACTACAAAAAACTTGCCCTCCGCCAATGAAGCTTTTGGAAGCAATATCAATAGCGCAGATGATGACAGTGATGTTCCTTTTTAGAGACGCTTTGCTATAGATACGCCTGCGGCAAGAGATACGCCTTCGGCTAGAGAAACACCTTCGGCTTGAGACACGCTAAGCTAGAGAAACGCTATACTAGACTTTTGGAATCGCAACGCTTTGGAAACGTTTGTGTATTAGACTTACTTCCCTGTTTTGCGAATAGCTTAAATTTTTCTATCAGATTATTTTAAAAGAAGAACCTGTCGGCTTAATTGTGTGGTAGCAATTAGCGGCATTTTTTAAACAAGATTTTTTTGTCACAACTTTACACCACATCCTTCCCAAGCCGCAGGCGTTTCTTCAGGCGCCTCTAATTTATCTTTTTCTTCACATTATTTCTTTTATCTTTGAACTTGCCATACCAAATTGGCGAAGCAAAAATAAAATAATGGCATTTCGGAATTTTATCATCTTATTTCTTTTTCTGTTTACTGTAGTGGCAAAGGCAAATTTTATTTTACTGCCGATGGATGAATCTACCCAAAAAAACCACCTTAAAGCTTACGGAATTACCTATTGGTGCCTCGATAAAAAATACAAAGCGAGTTGGCTGCTCAATTATCGTGGCGGCTCTTTCCTTTTGCCCGATGCTCCCGAAATCAGAAAGGAATGCCAGATTCGTGGCGTGAGTTTCGAAATACTGTCGGATGGGCAAGCCAATCAGATTTTGGACGAGATAGCAAGTCCGTCACAAAACATGGAAACTGTCGTTCTTGAAAAAGCACCCAAAATTGCTGTTTACACACCCAAGGGCAAGCAGCCATGGGATGATGCGGTGACAATGGTGCTTACGTATGCGGAAATTCCGTTTACACCGGTCTATGATGAAGAAGTACTCACGGACCAATTATTATTGTACGACTGGCTGCACCTGCACCATGAGGATTTTACCGGACAATACGGAAAGTTCTTCGGAATGTACCGGAATGCGCCTTGGTATATCGATCAGAAAAAAAGTGCTGAAGCTTTGGCAGCTAAGTTGGGTTATGCCAAAGTATCGCAGGAAAAACTGGCTGTCGCTAAAAAAATCCGTGATTTTGTCATTGGCGGCGGCTTTATGTTTGCGATGTGCTCTGCAACAGACAGTTTTGACATCGCATTGGCAGCCGAAGGCGTGGATATTTGCGAACCGATGTTTGATGGCGACGGCAGCGATGCGAATTACCAATCGAAAATTGACTACAACAAATCTTTTGCGTTCAAAAATTTTATCCTTGACAGAAAGCCCGAACACTATGAATTTTCGGATATCGATATGACGGAGAAAAGAAAGATTCCGTTTGAAAAAGATTATTTCACCTTAATGGATTTCTCAGCAAAGTGGGACGTGATCCCGAGTATGCTGTGCCAAAATCATACACAACTCGTAAAAGGATTTATGGGACAAAGCACCGCTTTTGATCGTACGCTGATCAAATCAAACGTATTGGTACTTGGTGAAAACCAATTGAACGAAGAAGCGCGGTACATCCATGGGCAAAAAGGAAAAGGATTTTTTACTTTTTATGGCGGACATGATCCCGAAGACTACCAGCACAGAGTGGGAGATGAGCCGACAGTTTTAGACCTGCATCCTAATTCTCCGGGTTTCCGGCTAATCTTAAACAATGTCCTGTTTCCCGCTGCGCGTAAGAAAAAACAAAAAACGTAATTCGCTTCATAGATAATAAACAAGCATCAATTCTGATAAATTGGTGTTTTTTTGTTTAAACTTCACTGAATTAATCCAAAAGGATTTTACCATTGATCTAAAGTACATAGAAAGTATCTGAAACGACTGGCTGTGTTTTTTTTGGCATTTTAACCAGTTCGCAGATGTTGGTTTCTATGGTATTGGCAATGGTTGTCATCGCCGTATCTGTAGGTCGGTTGCTAAACGGATCCTGCAAATGGGTGGCTGTTTTTTCCAATAGGAAGAAAGCACACGAAATAACCAGCAGTAACGGAATTTCAAAATAACTGGCAATATCGCGTAATGCGACAGACAATGTTATTACAAACAGGTAGATAATCATGTGAAGGAAATATTTGTACGTGACCGGAAAAACCGTGTTTTTGATACGCTCTGCCATTCCCATTGAATTGGTAAGACTCATAATCGTGTTGTTGATTTGCACGTGTGAAAAAACATCGATTTGTTCGCGTTGTTTAAGAGCTGCGATATCCTGTGCGTTAAGTTGGAGAATTGCAAGTGCTTTATTGGTGTGTTGGTGAACAAATTCCACATCAGCTGGTGATAAGTAATTTTTAAATCTTTCGTTAGGATCTAATCCACGAAGTGTGTCTCCCAATGTATAGCTCCAGCAAATTTGCCTTAATGCTATACGACGCACCGTTTCGTCATCATTTTGCACAAATGATTGAAGTTGAATAATCAGGTTTCGGCTGTCATTTACAATACTTCCCCAAATTTTCCTCGCTTCCCACCATCGTTCATAAGACTGGCTTAACTTAAAAGAAAGGATAACCGATATCGCTGTTCCAATAAATGTCGGAATTGTAATGGGCATAACCGGTAGTAAATGATTGAATTCCTTTGTGAGCAAATAAACCAAAAGACCAATAATAAGGACGTAAAGGATCTCATGTTTTATTTTTCTGAAAATATAACCGGCAGGAATTTTTTTATTGAGTAACATGTATTATTTATTGTTGTCGATTATATAATTCAATACTTTCGTCATTAGATGAACCCGGTCTTTGCCCATAACGTTGTGCTTGTGCATCGGATAAGGGAAAAAATCCACTTGTTTTCCCGCTTCAATAAACTTTTTAATCAGCATGAAATTGTGCTGCATGACTACCACATCATCGCTGGTACCATGAATAAGCAATAATTTTCCTTTCAGGTCTTTGACATAAGTTAAGGTGCTGGCTTCATCAAATCCTTTTTGGTTCTCTGCAGGCGTATCCATGTAGCGTTCGCCATACATTATTTCATAATATTTCCAATCAGTTACGGGACCTCCCGCAACACCCACCTTAAAAGCATCAGGTTGGCGCAGCATCAATGAAGTGGTCATGAATCCGCCAAAACTCCAGCCATGGACTGCCAGGCGATTTCCATCTACATAAGGCAATGATTTGAGGTAATCAACACCTTTCATCTGGTCGGCAATTTCGTTAACGCCCACTCTTCCGTGAATGACGCTTTCAAATGCAAATCCGCGATTGTCAGAGCCGCGATTGTCAACTGTAAAAACAAGATAACCTTGTTCTGCCATCCAGTACATCCAGAGATTGGCACCATCGAGATAGGAATTGGTAATCATCTGAGCATGCGGACCGCCATAAACATACACCATGACAGGGTATTTTTTAGTAGCGTCGAAGTTGCTCGGTTTGATCAAACGCGTGTACAAATCGGTAGTTCCGTCGGCAGCCTTAATGGTCTTGATTTCAGAAGTGCCCATTGCATAGCCATCATATTTGTTTTTGCTTTCCAAAAGCGCCGTGGCCTTCAGGCTTTTGTTGTACAATAAAGACCTGGATGGTGTGCTATGGTTGGAATATTCATCAAAAAACCAATTCCCGTCAGTGCTCATGGATACATCGTGTGTTCCCTGGTCTTTTGTAATCAATGTTTGTTTCCCTTTCAGGTCTACTTTGTAAGCCAATGTATTGGTTGGATTCTCTCCGGTAGCGGTAAAATAAATTTCAGTTCCGGCCGGATTGGCACCTAAAATAGCACTGGCAGGGAATTTATTGGTAGTCAATTGCCTGATTAATTTTCCGTCAATCGTATAATAGTATAAATTCTGGAAACCACTTTTTTCACTGAACCAAATGAAATCATTTGACTTTGGATTGGGGAAAAAGGCAGCATGTTCAGGCTCTACCCAATTCGGGTTCTTTTCATTGGTGATGGTTCTTATATAATTTCCGGTAGAGGCATCGTATACATTTAATGACATATCATTTTGGCCGCGGTTGACTTCCGCGATCAGCACAAATTTTTCATCGGGTGTCCAGGAAAGATTGGTTAAATAGTCATCAGAATTGCCTCTGGGTTTAATAAAAACAGTTTTTTTAGTGGCGAGATTGTAAATGCCAACTCTCGGTTTTTCGCTTTTCTGCCCGATCATTGGATATTTAATGCTCTCTAATTTGCCCGGAGTTTCGTTGATATCCAAAAGCGGATAATCGGATACTTCAGTCTGGTCTTTCTGATAGAAAGCAATTGCGCTTGATTTTGGAGACCAAAAGATACCCACTGTGATTCCGAATTCGCTTCTCGCAAAGAATTGTCCTGAAACAATAGCCTCGTTCGATTCATTGGTGATAGCGATCTTTTCTCCTGATTTGTTCGTGTAATACAAATTGTTTTTCTCGGTGTAGGCAATATTGTCTTTTGAAGCGTCATACATTTGGTTTTCTGCCGTTTCAGAAAGTGCAAAGGTTTGCTTTCCGGTTTTTGAGGTTATATTGTATTCATAACTTTTGGTTCCACTTGAAATGGTAAAAGTATGGGCGTCTTTCCATTCTAAACCAAAGAAATTCTTCAAATCTGTACCGAGTACTTTATTCACTTCTGCTAAAGTCACTAATTCCGAAGCTTTGACATCTGATGTATTGGCGGTCATCAATTTTTGCCATGAATCGGCATAATATACATACTTGTTGGTGTTTGGAATCCATTGGAAACCCAACAATTTATCTGCCCTGAAAGCTCGGTTTTGTTGTAATACGCCATCTTCCAGCGTTATTTTTTTGGCTTGACCAAAAGACACTACAGTTATAAAGCAGCTCAAAAGCAGCATGAAAAATTTATTCATAATGTATTTTATTTGATTGAAACAAATGTATAAAAAAAGGATATTGTCACAGATTTTATTTGTCTGTTAACAATATCCTTTGTTACAAAGAGGCCGTTATTATATTATTCCCTGCTCATTTTCTTTATCGAGATATTCCTGGACAATTTCAATGGCATTGGTCACTACATCGCTTAACGCAACGATAAAAGTTCCTTCTTCGGCACTGTTAATGGCGTGTTTGATCGCTTCGGTTTCCTTTGGGATAATTTCATAAGTGATATCGCGGCCGGATTCTGTGATGCCTTCCAGAATCAAATTGATAATTTCTTCTTCTGTTCTGCCGCGTAAATATTTTTCCTGACGGATAATAATATGGTCAAACATCCTACCGGCAATTTTCGCACATTCCTTAATATCTTCATTGCGACGGTCGCCGACACCTGCGATAATTCCGATTTTTTTGTTGGCAGTGACGCTTAGCAAAAAGTCTTCCACGCCTAAATAACCCGAAGCATTGTGTGCGAAATCAATGAGTACCTTGAATCTTTTGAATTCGAAAATATTCATACGACCCGGAGTTTGCGCGGCACTCGGAATGAAAGTTTGAAGTGACAGACTGATATCTTCTGTTTTGAATCCCCACAAATAACTGGCGAGCGTTGCGGCAAGCACATTGGCAATCATGAATTTTGCTTTTCCGCCTAAAGTAAGCGGGACATGCGTAGCACGCTCGATACGGATTTTCCATTCCCCTTTTTTAACGGTGATGAATCCATTTTCATACACGCAGACAATTTTGCCTTCTTTGGATAACTTTTTAATCAGCGGATTTTCTTCATCCATACTGAAATAAGCAACATTGCAGCTCAAATCCTCGCCAATCCTAACGCACTGCTCATCTTCGGCATTGAGGATTGCCCAACCGTCTTTTTTAACGCTTCTTACAACCGTGCTTTTCACGCGTGCCAGATCATCTAAAGTATGAATGTCGCTTAATCCCAAATGGTCTTCCTGGATATTCGTTATGACAGCAATGTCACAACGGCTAAAACCTAATCCTGAACGTAAAATTCCGCCACGTGCGGTTTCAAGTACGGCAAATTCAACCGTTGGATCTTTAAGGATATATTCGGCAGAAACGGGTCCGGTGGTATCGCCTTTTTCCAGCATGTGGTTTTGAATATAAATTCCGTCAGAAGTAGTAAAGCCAACTTTAAAACCGTTGTTCTTTACAATATGTGCCAATAATCGGGTCGTGGTTGTTTTTCCATTTGTTCCGGTAACGGCAATGATGGGAATACGGCTTGGTTTTCCCGGAGGATAGAGCATGTCAATTACAGGAGACGCTACATTTCTTGGTAATCCTTCTGAAGGTGCTAAGTGCATACGGAATCCCGGTGCGGCATTCACTTCAAGAATACAGCCTCCGTTTTCTTTTAATGGCTGCGTCAGGTTTTCGGCCATAATATCTACACCGCAAATATCCAAACCGATCACTCTGGAAATGCGTTCGCACAGGAACACGTTTTCAGGATGCATCATATCGGTTACATCTACAGAAGTGCCGCCAGTACTTAAATTTGCGGTCGATTTCAAATACACCGTTTCTCCTTTATTAGGGACAGATTCGAGTGTGTAATCTAATTTTTCAAGTAAATCCAAAGTGTCGCGGTCGACATCAATTTGAGTCAGGACATTTTCATGCCCATAACCGCGTCTTGAATCGAGATTTGTTATGTCAATCAAACCCTGAATACTATCTGTTCCGTTTCCTATTACGTGAGCAGGGACACGTTTTGCCGCGGCCACCAGTTTATTATCAATGATCAGGACACGAAAATCAAAACCGGTAATGAATTTCTCAACAATGATCCTGCGGCTGTATTTTTTGGCATATTCGAGTCCGGCAACAGCATCTTCCCATGTTTTCACATTAATAGACGCGCCTTTTCCATGATTACCGTCTAAAGGTTTTAGGACAATCGGGTATCCAATTTTATTCACCACAGCTTCCAGATCTGTTTCGTCTACGCAAATGCCGCCACTTGCAACAGGAATCGATGCGTTGTCGAGCATGCGTTTGGTTTCCTCTTTATTACAGGCAATATCTACGGCAATATTGCTGGTTTTGCAAGTCATCGTAGCCTGAAATCGCATTTGATTGACACCATAGCCGAGCTGTACGAGTGAATTGGTGCCAAGGCGAATCCAAGGAATATCTCTTGCTACGGCTTCCTCAACAATACTTCCGGTACTTGGACCCAAACGCACGCGTTCCCTGATTTCACGCATCTGTTGGATATCGTTTTCAAGATCATATTCGACACCTTTGATCAAAGCTTCGGCAATATTGACGGCACTTTCGGCTGCAAATATGCCTACATTTTCTTCGGTATAACTAAAAACGACATTGTAGATTCCGGGTGTTTTTGTTTCACGTGTGCGTCCGAAACCGGTTTCCATTCCGGCCAAGGTTTGGATTTCAAGCGCTATATGTTCAATCACATGGCCCATCCAGGTGCCACGCTCGATCCGCATGAAGAAACCGCCTCGTACGCCTTCAGAACAGCGATGGTCGATCATGGTTGGAATCAATGCTTCGAGGCGTTCCCGGAAACCTTCTATTTTATTGGTTGGAAATTGTTCCATTTCCTCTAAATCCAGTCGCATCTGGATTAGTTTTTTTCTTTGGACACTCCAGATATTGGGTCCGCGAAGTGCCTGTATTTTTAATATTTTCATAAGGTTCCGGAAGTCTTTATTTTGTTATTGGTAATGATTTTGTTAAATGGAAATGGTATTGGCTGACTAAAGTAGATTTTTTAGGCGGTTTCTCAAAATTTATTTTATTCTTTTGAAAATATAATTATTGTGGCAATTCGGGTTGCTGTTGATTTCCAAAAACATATCCAATTTCAATCAGGGAACAAGGGCTGAATTATAGCCCCGATTGAGCCGGCATCCTTTATGAGGCACGAATAAAGATAGAGGCGAAAGCGGGACAACTGCTGACAAAAGGACAAAACTTTTGCTCCTAAAAAGGAAATAGATTTGCATTATTTCAATTTTTGGCTATTTTTACCAAATGAAGATAAGAGGAAAATTAATCATTATAGGCGGTGCGGTAGATAAAGGAAGTTTTACCGAAACTGATTTAGACAAATCGGCACCTAAAAACCTTAACTTTTTTGAAGCAGGAATTTTAAAAAGAATCATCGAGGAATCTAAAAATAAAGCCAATTCCCGGATTGAGGTAGTCACAACGGCATCTAAAATTCCGAGGGAAATTGGTCCGGAGTATGTAAAAGCGCTTCATTATCTAGGCGCTGATAACGTCGATGTGCTGCACATAGAAAAACGCGAACAAGCTGTTGATCCTGAAGTTTTAGAACGCTTGAAAGCCGCCGATGTGGTAATGTTTACAGGTGGCGACCAATTGCGGCTCACGTCGATTTTAGGCGGAACAACTTTCCATGATATCATTCTGGAAAAATACATCAATGAAGATTTTATCTATGCCGGAACTTCTGCAGGCGCGGCGGCAGCTTCCAACAATATGATTTATCAGGGCAGCAGCAGCGAGGCTTTGCTTAAAGGCGAAGTGAAAATCACAAGTGGCCTCGGATTGATTGACGGTGTGATTATCGATACCCATTTTGTTCAGCGTGGCCGAATTGGGCGTTTGTTCCAAGCCGTTGTTGGGAATCCGAAAGTATTGGGAATCGGACTAGGAGAAGACACCGGTTTGTTGATTACAGATGGAAGGCAGATGGAAGCGATCGGTTCAGGTCTTGTTATTTTAGTGGACGGAAGAGAAATTAAAGATACGAATCTGACGCAGGTAGAATTGGGGCAGCCTATTTCTATCAATCATTTAGTGACGCACGTAATGAGTAAATTTGATACTTTTAATCTCGATACATTTAAGATGAACATCCAGTCTTCGCAATATGCAGATAAACTGGATTTTACCCAAAGCGATATCGATCAGGAAAAGATGGTTTAATCATCCAATTCAATACTTCAAAATCAGAATTATATGAAAATTATTATCCATGGCGGTTTTTTCTCTGAATCTTCAACAAGCCAGGAGACTAAAGTTGCCAAGCAAAAGGCCTTGGAATTTATCGCAAAGCAATCATATGATTTTTTGGAAACCCATTCCGCATTGGAAACAGTTGTATATGCCGTTTCGCTGTTGGAAGATGATGCGTTATTCAATGCAGGTATCGGTTCCCAGATTCAAGGTGACGGAAAAATCAGGATGAGTGCCTCAATTATGGATGGCGAAAGCCAAAAAATGAGTGGCGTTATTAATATTGAAGAAGTAAAGAATCCGGTACAGGTTGCACAGCTGCTTTTGAATTATGACGATCGGATTTTGGGTGGAAGTGGAGCTACGAATTTCGCAAGGCAGCATGGTTTCGATTCCTTTTCAACAGAAATTCCGCAACGCCGGTCAGAATACAATGCAAAACTGGAAGCAACCGGAATAGGTACAGTCGGATGCGTAGCTTTGGATGCCAATGGAAAACTGGCGGCCGCGACTTCAACAGGAGGAAAAGGTTTTGAAATTCCGGGAAGAATATCCGATTCGGCGACAGTGGCCGGAAATTATGCCAATGCTTTCTGCGGCGTGAGTTTAACAGGAGTTGGAGAAGATATCGTAAGTAATGCAACAGCGGCAAAAATCGTAACGCGTGTTACTGATGGATTTTCCTTGAAAGAAGCATTTGACAAAACTTTCGCGGAATTAAAAGTAATTGACGGTTTCGCCGGTGCGATTGCGATTGATCGTGAAGGCAATATATACCATCAGGATTCCTATCCGAGTATGGTTTTTGGAAGTTTCGATGGAGAAAAATTTGAAACTTTTAAATAATTTGAAGATAAAAAAACCATCTTTTCTAGATGGTTTTTTTATTTGAAGTTTATAAAAACATTCCGCCCGATGCTTCAATGCGTTGCGCGGTAATCCATCGGGCATCGTCGGTACATAAAAAGGCTACTACTCCGCCAATATCATCAGGCAGTCCGACACGTCCAAGCGCGGTTTGTGAAGCGAGAAAAGTATTCAGGTCGGCATTGTCACGAACAACACCACCGCCAAAATCAGTTTCAATCGCGCCAGGCGCTACAATATTTACGCGGATGCCACGTGGCCCCAATTCTTTGGCGAGGTACTTTGTCAGGGTTTCCATTGCGCCTTTCATTGAAGCATAAGCAGCATAGCCAGGTGTGCTGAACCGCGCCAGACCAGTGGAAAGGTTTACAATTCCGCCGCCGTCATTCAATAATGGAAGTGCTTTTTGAGTTAGGAAAAATGGCCCTTTGAATTGAATGTTAGTTAGTGTATCGAAATTTGTTTCTGTGGTGTCTGCGAAAGAAGAATGGATGCCAATTCCGGCATTATTTATAAGGAAATCGAAAGAGTCGGTGCTGAAATGCGATTGTAAAACCGCTTTGACATTTTTGAAAAAAACGTCGAAATTTTTGGTGTCGTCTACACTCAATTGAATAGCCGCAGCTCTTTGTCCGAGTGCCATAATCTCGCTAACCACCTCATTCGCTTCCGATTCCTTGCTGTTAAAAGTTAGTATTACATCAATGCCTTTTTTAGCCAGCGCAATTGCCATGTTTTTGCCAAGACCACGGCTACCACCAGTGACCAGAGCGATTTTATTTTGATTTTTCATCATTCCTAATTTTATAGATTACTTATTGAAAAGCAAAATTAGAACAGGAATGGTGTTCAAAAATGGTGAATGCTTCAGTATTTTTTGGATTAAATCCGTCGAATTCATTTTTTGCTTTTGCGGTACTGCATTGGTGTCATTCCGGTCATTCCTTTAAAGAATTTTGTAAAATTGGTTGGTTCGTCAAAAGCGAAAGTGGTTCCAATTTCTGCAATGGAACGATCGGTTTCTGAAAGCAATCGTTCCGCTTCAGCGGTAATGGCTTCTTCCATAAAATTACAAGGTGATTTTCCGGTCGTCAATTTGATCGTATTGGTTAAGTGCCTTTGATTCATAAAAAGTTTTTCGGCAAAACCGGCAGAAGACATGCGATAGGAAAGTTTTCCTGCGAAAAGTTCAACCAAATGGCTTTCAAGCAATTTAATGAAATCAGAGGTGATCTCATCTTTTCGGGTTAGGATTTTTTGCGGAATTGGCATAGCGCAAATGTAAAACTTGTATTTATATATCAGAACATTTATTCATGCAATTTAGGTATCCTGAACTGCTCCAATAAAAAAAGCCATTGCTGTAGACAATGGCTTCTACGTTTTTTTTAATTACGCAACCCGCAATCCGGTGGCAATTGCCATGCGGTTCCAGCTATTGATAATAATAACCATCATGAGAATGTCTGTCAGGTATTTTTCATCGAAATGCTGAGCGGCATTGGCATACGTTTCATCAGAAACATGGTTGTTGATAAGCGTTACTTCTTCGGTAAAAGCGAGCAATGCTTTTTCTGCGGCTGTAAATACATCGGCTTCGCGCCAGGCACTCAACAGGTAGATGCGTTGTTCGGTTTCACCAATTTTGCGTGCTTCGGCAGTATGCATGTTGATGCAGAACGCACAGCCGTTGATTTGAGAAGCACGGATTTTGATAAGTTCCTGGTGGATTGGATCTAACGAACTCGTGGAAATAAATTTTGAGAGTTCCATTAAAGCATTGTACGCTTGCGGAGCGACTTTGAAAAAATTGATTCTGGTTTGCATTTGTTGTTTTTTTAAGTTTAACAAGACAAAGGTCGGTTGTGAATACTTTAAAAAACTTGAACTACTTTAAGAAAGTCGAAAGAATTTGGATCACTTGTCTGATTAAACTTTGCCAGCGCGTATTTTACTCAGGAATTCAGGGCTGAAATCGAGATAAGAAGCGAGCATGTATTGCGGGATGCGCTGCGAAAATGCGGGAAATGAATCATTAAAGAAGTGATAGCGTTCTTCTGCGCTTTGGGTATACAAATATCTGATCCGCATTTGCGAAGCGCCGAAAGCTTTTTGAAGTACGAGCCGGAAATAGCGTTCAAGTTTGGGAACTTTGGCGAGCAGGATTTCCATATCTTTTTTTTCAATAGCAATGATTTCTGAATTTTCAACTGCCTGAATATAAAAGTCGGAAGCACTGCCGTTGTGGAAACTCAGGAAATCACTGAGCCACCAATTCTCGATTCCAAATTGTGTCGTTTGCTCATTGCCTCTATCATTGATGATAAAATTGCGACAGCAGCCTTTCACTATGAAGTATTGGTGATGGCAGATCTGCGCAGCCTGCAGCAGGTTTTCTTTCTTTTTGACAATTTTGAATTCGAGTGTAGCAAGCAGCAGTTGTGTTTCACTTTCGTCGAGTGAAATGAACTTCGCGATATGGTCGAGCAAATTTTGATACATGAGCCAAATTTAATCTAATTCTTCTAAAGTTTTTTTCGCAGCCGCTATGCGGATGGCTTTGTTCTTTTCTGTCAGTTTGTGTTTAATGAAATGTTCTAGCTTGTGGTGCAGCGGAATCAGCAACGACGCCAAAGCCACCAAACACAACAGCATCAGGACAGGCGAGTGGTGCGTGATGCTTTCCAAAAACGGATGAATCAATAAATTAATGAATTCGAATACGAGCAACAACGCCAGAATGGCGAGGAACGAAATCCATTTTTCATTAACGATTACTGTTCGGCTCAACATCAGGAAGAAAATAAAAAACGTAATGATGCCTGTAGCAATGATCGCATATTGAATGTTTTGTTGTCGTTCTTCTTCAAACAACTTCGATTGGATTTCAGCATTTAGGTTCGCCATCTGTATCTTGTTGATTTTTTCCTGACTGAAAATCCCTCCTTGAGTTCCAATTCGCGTTTGGCGTAGAAGTAAGCGCGATCTGTATTGTTTTGAAGGTCATAGATCTTTTTCAGAAAGCCGTTCGCCGTCAGTTCATAGTATTTGTTATTCACTTTTTTACCCATAGCCAATAATTCCTCAGATTGGATCACTGCCTGAGGATAATGGCTGTTGTCAATCAAAAATTGAATAAAAAAGTAATTGAAAAAAAAATTTCCGATTGGAATATTGGTTTGGTCGGAACGTTTTGCCTTTTCAAAATACGTAGCAGCCATAGCCGTTTCGCCTTTTTTTTGTGCAACGCCGCCTCGCTGGATGATAGTGAATAATTCAAAAAGCTGGGATTTCACGCTTTGGTTCATGATTTCAACCTTATTGGTATAAATCAAAGCCTTATCCGGCTGGTTCATTGTATAATAGTACAATGCATAACAGGCGTCACATTGCAGTCGGTAATATTGGTAACTTTTGGTTCCTGTCGCCGGCAGATTCGCTTCGGCCTTTTGAATATTGCGGAGTTGCTCGCGCGGATTTCCCAAAAACCAAAAGGCATTGGCTAAATCAACATAGACAGAGGCCAGAATATCCTTATCTCCCGTATTTTCTGCATGTGGAATCACTTTATACAAATACTGCGTTCCCGTATCGAAATCGCCTGTTGTAAAAAGATAGTAATTCGCAAGTTTGTTGTAAGCGACTGAAATCAGCGGATCGTTTTTGAGCGCCAATGCCAGTTGCACCATTTCCATTTTGTTTTTTACTTCTTTCGGTCCGTTATTGCGCTGCGAATAGAAACTGTCTCCGAGTTGCACCAATAATCTGTACCTTTTCATCGGGTCTTTTGTCTTGGATAACAATAATTCGATACTGTCTAATTGCGCCGGCGTGTGGTCGACAGGCTGTGAAAAAACTCCCAGTGCCAAAAGCAGGGCAAGCATTAACGCTATTTTCTTCATATATTTTCGGTTTGGTTCTCGAGTTGCACAATTGTTTTTTTTGCAGCGGCGAGCCGGATCGATTTGTTCTTTTCGGTCAATTTGTGTTTGATGATATGTTCGAGTTTATGATGCAGCGGAATCAGCAGCGACGCGAGTGCGACCATGCACAACAACATCAATATAGGCGAATGGTGCGTAAGGTTTCCCAGGAATGGATGAATCAGTAAATTCACGAACTCGAACACGAGCAGCAATGCCAATATTGCGAGGAACGATATCCATTTTTCATTGACCATTATCGTGCGGCTCAACAATAAAAAGAAAATGAAAAACGTGATGATTCCCGTGGCAATGATTGCGTATTGAATGTTGTTCCTGCGTTCTTCCTCAATTTGCTGTTGCTGCAGTTCGTTCTGAAAAGTCATTTGCTGGGTTTGCTGGATGGCTTTGGCACTGAAGAGACTGTCGTTAGTGATGCGGTAAATCTCTGAGTATTTGAACGCGCTGTCAACATTTTGCCCGCGGTATTCATCTAACAGTATTTTGGCAGGCTTGATCGCATAATTAGAGAACGGTGTATTCTTAACCGATGCAATCGCTTTTTTGGCATTGGCCATGCTCGAATCATTCTGTTTGTTTTCCTTGAAATAATCGGATTTCGCCAAGTAGGCACTCAGGAGAATTTTGGGTGAGCGCGTCGATTTTGCTTCACGGACCGCCATGTCAAAATAATTTAATGCCAGTTCGCGGTTGTTCAATCTCCCATGAATCGCGCCCAAGTCGATCAGTGTGTAACCAATCCAGTCGCGGTAATTGTTTTTGATGCTGATTTCGTAATCTTTTTGGGCAAGCGTCAGGGCCTGATCAATCTTGTTTTGTGCGAGGTAAATTTCGGCTAAATTTTGGTAGGCGGTTTCAAGAACGATATACGATTGCGTTTCCGTCCCTAATTTTTCGGCCAATCGCAGCAATTCGATCGCTTTTGTCGAATTGCCCAAATCCCGATAAACCAGAGAAAGGTTGACCTTTGTGAAGCCAATCAGTTTTTTATTGCCGTTCACTTCTGCAATTTCAACCGCTTTCAAACCAAACTCAAGGCCTTTTGTAAAATTTCCGAATTGTTTGTAATTGTACCCAATTTGGTTCAAAGCCAATGACTCTGCAACATCATCGTGGTATTTGCGTGCATAGCGCAATAAATTTTGCCCATTCCTGAAATCCTGTGCAGGATCAGATTCGGACGTATTCGAAATAAAATTGAAGATGACGTCTACGCGCTGATCCTCAGATTTCGTGGTTTGGAGTTTTTGAATTAACGCATCGACATGGTTTTGCGATTGCGCCGAAAACGTGATGACCGATAAGAAAAGTATTAAAAGTAATGTTTTGCGCATGGTGTTTTTTCTTCCATTACTGGCAGGTTATGATTTTCGATATACCAGTATTGCCAAGTGAAACCGAATTGGTTCAGGATGTGGCAATGCAATAGAGAAGTTTGTAGTTGGGAAGCGCTAATATAATAAAACTATCGGAAGTTAGATAGCCGCTACAACAAATCGGAAGATTTTATGGTGCCGGAATGTCCGCGTGAGCGATTGTAGTGGAAATCCTTTTAAGGATAGCCCGCAGCGCAGCGCAGGGAAAGCCTTAAAAGATTGTAGCGGAAAGCGCGGCCCACAGGGACACGCCCCAATTTTGCCGGAAATAAAAAACCCGCTCTTTCGAACGGGTTTCTCTATAAGTAAGTAATTTAAAATCTGGTTGTTAAAACGTTTATTTTACTTTATTAAGTACAGCTTTGAAAGCTTCCGGGTGGTTCATTGCTAAATCGGCAAGAACTTTACGGTTCAATTCGATGTTGTTAGCTTTTACTTTCCCCATGAACTGAGAATATGACATTCCTTCTAAACGGGCTCCGGCGTTGATACGCTGAATCCATAAAGCACGGAAGTTTCTTTTGTTCTGCTTTCTGTCGCGGTAAGCGTAAACCATCGCTTTTTCCACGGCATTTTTAGCAACTGTCCAAACGTTTTTACGACGGCCAAAGAAACCTTTGGCTTGCTTCATTATCTTTTTTCTTCTTGCTCTTTTAGCAACTGAATTTACTGATCTTGGCATAATTTTTCTGTTTTTTTTGTAGCAGGCGTCCGAATTGAATCAAGGAACTTAAGGCCGTACTCCAAGGTTATTAAAATTGTTGTAACCTAAAGGATTGTTGTCGAATGTCTAACGTCGAATGTCTAACGGAGTTTCCATAAGATGGATTCGTTTGTCATTCGTCATTTGTAATTTGACTTATTAGATAATCCTTAATTGTTGTTTGATGCTTTTCATGTCTGTTGAGTGAACTAAAGCTGAATGTGTCAGCGCTAATTTACGTTTTTTAGACTTTTTAGTCAGGATGTGACTTTTGAAAGCATGCTTTCTTTTGATTTTTCCGGAACCAGTAACTTTAAAACGTTTCTTGGCGCTGGATTTGGTTTTCATTTTAGGCATTTTTTCCTAGTGTTTTGATTTATTCTTACTTACTTATTTTTAGGTCAAGAGGCAAAAGTTAAAAAGAACGGTATTAAAACCGTTTCGCTTTCGCACTTTCCACTTTAGACTGTCTTATTTTTTCTTCTTCGGCGCAATGAAAATAATCATACGCTTTCCTTCGAGAACCGGCATTGCTTCTACTTTTCCAAATTCTTCCAGATCAGTTGCAAGCCTTAATAAAAGAATTTGCCCTTGGTCTTTATAGATGATGGAACGTCCTTTAAAGAATACAAAAGCCTTTAATTTAGCACCTTCTTTAAGGAATTTCTCAGCATTTTTCCTTTTAAATTCATAATCATGCTCATCAGTCTGCGGACCGAAACGAATTTCTTTGACAACGACCTGAGTAGATTTTGCTTTTAAAGCTTTATCCCGTTTCTTTTGCTCATAAACGAATTTTTTATAATCCATTATTTTACAAACCGGCGGATCGGCATTTGGTGAAATCTCTACCAAATCAAGTTCCTGCTCGTCGGCCATGCGTAAAGCGTCGGAAAGCTTGAATAATCCCGGCTCAATATTTTCACCTACAAGTCTGATTTCCTGAACACCGCGAATGTTATTGTTGATGCGGTGTGCATCTTTTTTTTCTACTCTGGGTTGATAACCCTTGTTGCTTCGTATTGCTATGACTTTATAATTTAAGTTAAACGTTAAATGTTTTTAATGTTTTGCTGATTTCTTCATTGACAATTTTCACGAAATCTTCGATTGTAACGGTAATATTGCCTTTTCCTTCCTGTCCGTGACGGCGGATGGAAATGGTTCCGTTTTTCTCTTCTTCCTCTCCGACTATCAGCATAAACGGGGTTTTCTGCATTTCTGCATCCCTGATTTTCTTGCCGATGGTTTCGTTTCGGTTGTCAATTAGGGCGCGAATTTCGTGATTTTCCAGCAATTCTAAAACTTTTTTGGCATAATTTTCATATTTCTCGCTCAAACATAAAATGATTGCCTGTTCCGGCATCAGCCAAAGAGGGAAATTCCCGGCCGTATGTTCGAGCAAAATCGCGATGAATCTTTCCATTGAGCCAAATGGTGCACGGTGAATCATTACTGGCCGGTGCAATTCATTATCAGAACCTTTATACGTCAATTCAAAACGTTCAGGTAAGTTGTAATCTACCTGGATCGTTCCTAATTGCCATTGTCTTCCAAGTGCATCTTTTACCATGAAATCTAGTTTAGGTCCGTAAAATGCCGCTTCCCCGTATTCTACAACTGTATTCAGATTTTTGTCTTTTGCTGCGCTGATGATTGCATTCTCGGCTTTCTCCCAATTTTCATCCGAACCGATATATTTTTCCCTGTTTTCCTGATCCCGCAAAGAAATCTGAGCTGTAAAGTTTTCAAACCCTAAGGATCCAAATACGTACAACACCAGATCGATTACTTTCTTAAATTCCTCATCCAACTGGTCAGGCGTGCAAAAAATATGCGCATCATCCTGGGTAAAACCGCGAACGCGTGTCAGCCCGTGTAATTCTCCTGATTGTTCATACCTGTAAACAGTGCCAAATTCGGCATAACGTTTTGGTAAATCTTTATACGACCACGGTTTATTGTTATAGATTTCACAGTGGTGCGGACAGTTCATGGGTTTGAGTAAAAACTCTTCTCCTTCAGCAGGCGTATGGATTGGCTGAAAACTATCAGCACCATATTTAGCATAGTGTCCGGATGTTACATACAGTTCTTTTTGTCCGATATGCGGCGTAACCACTTGTTCGTATCCAGCTTTTTTCTGTGCTTTTTTAAGGAACTGCTCCAAACGGTCGCGAAGTGCGGCACCTTTTGGCAGCCATAGCGGCAAGCCTTGTCCGACTCTTTGGGAGAAAGCAAACAATTCGAGTTCTTTGCCTAATTTTCTATGGTCACGGCGTTTCGCTTCTTCGAGTAATTCGAGATATTCAGTTAAGTCTTTCTGTTTCGGAAATGATACACCATAAACACGGGTCAATTGCTTGTTTTTTTCATCTCCGCGCCAGTAAGCACCGGCAACGCTCATGATTTTCATCGCTTTGATGATTCCTGTATTTGGAATATGGCCGCCACGGCATAAGTCAGTGAAAGTCGCATGGTCACAAAAGGTTATGGTTCCGTCTTCCAGATTTTCAATCAGTTCAATTTTATAAGGATTGTTTTCTTTTTTATAAAAAGCCAACGCATCGGCTTTTGAAGAAGAACGCATTTTAAATTCGTGTTTCTCCCTTGCGATTTCAAGAACCCTGTCTTCGATTTTCTTGAAATCAGCATCGCCAATCGATTGTTCGCCAAAATCAACATCATAATAAAAGCCTTTTTCAATAGCCGGGCCGATCGATAATTTGATTTCGGGATACAGTTCCTGAAGTGCTTGAGCCAGAACATGGGAAGTAGAATGCCAGAACGCTTTTTTGCCTTCCGCATCATTCCATGTATATAATGTAAGAGTACCATCCGTCGTCAGAGGAGTTTCCGTTTCAATCGTGATACCATTGAAGGACGCAGAAATAACGTTTCTTGCGAGTCCTTCGCTAATGCTTTTGGCAACATCCATTGGAGTTGCACCGGAGGCAAACTCTTTTACCGAACCGTCGGGTAGTGTAATCTTGATCATTGATTTAAATTTATGAAGCGCAAATATAGCAGTTTGTAAAAACACATACAATATTAGTTTGGGTTCATTGCGATAAAAAAATGAAATGCAGGAAAAAGTTGCATTTCAGAAAGAATTATGACCAGTTTGTTTTATAAACTGAAAAAAAACATATTTTTGGATGAATGTTTACAGAGCAAAATACCTGCGCCGAATTTTATCGAAACATTGAATAACGATGCAGCATTTGTCAAACATTAATATATCAAGTATACGGCACCAATTTAAAGTAATTAATGAATCAGAATACCCAGGTACAGGAAGCTACAATCTCTTTTATACAACAATTAAGATTGCATACCTCAAAATCACATGTCGCACTCGAAGCCCTGCCTTTGTCTGCTTCAATTGTTTCGCCCAAGATCTCTAAATACGAATATAGCAGTTATTTGAACCTGATGCACGATATAATCAGAGACACAGAAGCTTCAGTTTTTCCGGTAGTTTCAGAGATAATTAGCGATACGATTGAAAGGAAGAAGAAGTCTTTTCTTGAAAATGATCTTGCCTTTGTCAATTTTCCGATAAAAGAAACCCCAACAGCCCTGAGCCGGAAATTCAGTATTCCTTTTGCATTAGGAATACTTTACGTTATTGAAGGCTCATCTCTCGGCGGCAGGGTTATTTTAAAAAATGTGGAAAAAACATTAGGTTACAATGAACAGAATGGTGCGATGTATTTTGCCGGCTACGGAAATAATACAGGAAGCCACTGGAAAAATTTCCTTCAAATGTTTACAAATTATGAAATTCAAAATGGTCAATCGGATGAAATAATCGCAGGAGCTAATTTTGCTTTCGATACCATTTACAACCACCTTTCTGTTTTTAGCAATGAAAATTAAAGATATTGTTAATCGTGATATCGTTAATCTGACGAACTGCGAGCACGAACCCATTCACGTTCCCGGAAGCATTCAGCCGCACGGCTTTTTAGTAGCCATGAATGCGCAAGCTAAGATAGATTTCTGCAGTGGTAATATTTCAGATTACATCGGCATGATGCCGGAAGCGGTTTTGGAAAAGCATTTCGCGGTTGTATTCGGCGATACGAATTTCGAAAAAATTGAACCTTTTCTCAAAGATCACACATTAAATTCTGTATTGCCTTTAAAACTGGATTTTTCTGATAAAAGTTTTCAATGTTCGTTGCATTTCAGTGGGGATCGGCTGATATTTGAAGCTGAAGTCGACCAGAATGAGCCCGAAGAAATTGTACAAGTTTACAACCAAACGCTTCAGTTTGTTTCTTACATGAACAATACCAATACCTTAAAAAATCTTTGTGACCTCGTGGCAAAAGGTACGCGTGAAATTACAGGTTATGATCGCGTTATGGTGTACCGTTTTGACAAAGAGTATAATGGAGAAGTGTTTTCAGAAAGTTGCCGTGATGACCTCGAGCCTTTTCTGGGTTTGCATTATCCGCATACCGACATACCGGTGCAGGCCAGAGAATTGTATCTTAAGAATCTATTGCGTCTCATTGCCGATATCAATTATACCCCGGTTCCTTTATATACTTTCGATGATGGAAGCCAAAAGACACTTGATTTAAGTCTGTCCATACTCAGAAGCACATCGCCTATACACGTGGAATACTTAAAGAACATGGGCGTTGGGGCAACCCTTACCATTTCCTTAATCCATCAGGAAAAATTATGGGGACTTATTGCCTGCCACCATTATTCCCCTAAAAACCTGACACCTGAGATACGACTCGCAGCGCAATTGCAGGGACAGTTTATTACCTCACAAATTGATGTAAGGCAGTCCAATGAAGAATACGAAGTGTCAAGAAAAACCAACATGGCATTGGAAAAACTGACAGGTTTTGACCTTCCGCCGATTGCGGAATCATATAAAATTATCAGTTACAACCCGGAGCTGCTACGTTTGTGCAATGCTTCAGGTGTGTCAATGCTTATCAGTGGGAAAGTATATGCCAATGGCATTGTTCCCAATAATGTGTCTGTCATTGCCTTGTCAGAATGGCTCTCATCCTACAGCCACGACAGTAGTTTTTATACAGATAAGATTATCGATTTTGTGCCCAATATGAAACAGGTATGTGATGTTGTTTCCGGATTGATTTATTATTCTTTGGGTAATGGCAATTCAATTATATGGTACCGTCCCGAAACGGTTATAGAAGTACAATGGGGTGGTGATCCTGAAAAGGCGATCATTAAAGATGCCAACGGACTCCATCCCAGAAATTCTTTCGAAAAATGGAAACAGGTCATTAAAAATCGCAGTAAGCCATGGATGCATCCCGAAATTACTGTTGCCGCTAATTATGCGCATGCATTGCAGAAGCAAATTAACCTGATGCTTCTCAGTGAAGAAGAAATCAAATACAGGAAACTAAGCGAAAGATTGCGCGAAAGTAATGAAGAACTCGAAAATATCAATTGGATAAGCACCCACGATTTACAGGAGCCATTGCGTAAAATCCAGTTTATTTCCTCAATGCTGCTTTCTAAAGAAGAGGAGAATTTCAATTCAAATGTCATGGTATCCCTTGATCGCATGAACAAATCGGCAAACAGGATGCAGAACCTGATTGTCGATATCCTTAAATACACCAGAATTAAAAAGAATGCAGAGCTGTTTGAAAAGGTAGATCTCAATTTGCTGCTTGACGAAGTATTGGCCGATAGCAAAGAAAATTTTTCAGAGAGTGGTGCTGAAATAATCCGTTCAGAATTGCCTGTTGTTAACGGAATTCCATTTTTGTTACGACAGCTGTTCTCTAACATTATTCTCAATTCACTTAAATACGCTGATTCGAAAAGACTGCCTGTCATCAAAATTACTGCAGACGGACCAATAAATGATCCAAATATCAGTAATCAGGTATGCCATAGTGTAAGTTTTTCCGACAATGGAATCGGTTTCGAGCAACAATACGCCGAAAGCATCTTTAATATTTTTTCCAGACTGCACAACCAGAATGAGTACAGTGGTTCCGGAGTTGGGCTGGCGCTATGCAGGAAAATTATGCAAACGCATGATGGTAATATCACCGCTTCAGGAAAGCTAGGTGAAGGCGCTACATTTACTATTTATTTTCCATGCGAAGATGTTTGATTACGGACATGCTTTTCTATTTCATTATTATTGATGAATTAACCTTTTAAATCCTTCTTAAATTAAAATATGTATACTTACCTGAAAACACTAGTAACGATCCTGGCTTTTTCTGCCATTTCCTGTGGTGGTGGCGAAGAAAATACCCAAACACCGCCGGCGCTGCCACAGCTTACTACAACTGAAATAACTGATATTACTCCAAATGCTGCACGCTCCGGAGGTAATGTGATTGCAGATGGCGGTTCATCCATAACCGTCCGTGGCGTTGTCTGGGATACCGAAACCGCTCCGGTTGTCACGTTGTCCTCAAAAACGGTTAATGGCGAGGGATTGGGAAGCTTCAACAGCGCTGTATCCGCATTGAATTCCGGGACTACTTATTATTTGCGTGCGTACGCGACCAACAGCCAGGGAACGTTTTACGGAAACGAAATCACGTTTGAAACCACAACGCAACAGTTGGTTCTTGGGCAGAATTACCAAGGCGGAATCATAGTCTATCTTTTCAAATCGGGCGATTTGGGTTACAATCCGGCCGTACAGCATGGTTTTATTGCCAATACAGATGTCATTGATAACAATATATGGGATTGGGGTTGCAACAGCACGCTTCAAAATGGCACTTCCGCCGCTTTTGGTTCAGGTATGGCCAACACGCAGTGGCTTGCTGCACATTGCACGGAACAGAATTCAGGGATTAATTTCTGTAGCACCTACTCAACTGGCGGTTACAGCGACTGGTTTATGCCAAGTAAAGACGAATTGCTGAAGATCTATCCTTTCAATGACATTATGGACGACATTTATTTTATAGGTAACAAATATTTCAGTTCTACCGAGGCAAGCGCTACAAAGGCCTGGGCAGTCGATTTTACAGAAGGTACCGGAACCGCATCTCAGGTTTTTAAAAATGACATTGAAACAAATGTTTGTCCAATCCGGAAGTTCTAAGATTTATTTCAGGAGCATAATCCCGCTTTCCGCTCTATCTTTTTCGTGCCTCAAAAGGATGCCGCTTCAATCAGGGCTAGGCATCCTAGCGTAGATTGGGGCATTGGGGTATAAAATAAAAAAAAACCTTCCGTCCCAAAAAACAGCAAACCAGCGATTTACATAATTTTATGAAAAAATTACAAAATTTCGTCATTAAAAAGTTTGTATAAGTTGAAAAAGGGATTACCTTTGCAGCCCTTGAAAGAGGAAAAAGTTCATTGGTTTTGTTGTAAAAAGGGTTTGGGAAATAAAATTCAAAAATTATTTAAAAAACGCTTGCACGGTAAAAAAGAATGCTTACTTTTGCACCCGCTTTGAGAATGAAAGCGGAAAGAAAAAGAATGACACGTTCATAGACATATTGGATTGACAGCCGTTGCAACAGTGATGTTGCAACATAAAAAAAGAGAGTAAGAAGAATCGGAAGATTTGAAAAAGAGACTAGAAATTCGTCTAAAATAAAGTTGAAGCAATTCGACAACAATATACGATGAAGAGTTTGATCCTGGCTCAGGATGAACGCTAGCGGCAGGCTTAACACATGCAAGTCGAGGGGTAGTATAGCAATATATGAGACCGGCGCACGGGTGCGTAACGCGTATGCAACCTACCTTTCACAGGGGGATAGCCCAGAGAAATTTGGATTAATACCCCATGGTATTATTGGATGGCATCATTTAATAATTAAAGTCACAACGGTGAAAGATGGGCATGCGTCCCATTAGCTGGATGGTAAGGTAACGGCTTACCATGGCAACGATGGGTAGGGGTCCTGAGAGGGAGATCCCCCACACTGGTACTGAGACACGGACCAGACTCCTACGGGAGGCAGCAGTGAGGAATATTGGACAATGGGCGCAAGCCTGATCCAGCCATGCCGCG